>Ga0164296_1000018_pt1 | contig 208303 bp, 214 predicted proteins | sample GEODES057metaG_FD_113533 | JGI IMG/M metagenome (GOLD analysis project Ga0164296, IMG submission 113533) | Dystrophic lake water microbial communities from Trout Bog Lake, Wisconsin, USA - GEODES057 metaG | ecosystem: Environmental > Aquatic > Freshwater > Lake | place: USA: Trout Bog Lake... | reverse complement strand
GCATTCAATGGAAGTACCATTGCTGTCAGTTCCCTTACTGGAAATACCTTGACTACCAGTGCATTCAATGGAAGTACCATTGCCGTCAGTTCCCTTGTTGGAAATACCTTGACTACCAGTGCATTCAATGGAAGTACCATTGCCGTCAGTTCGCTTATTGGAAACACTTTGACGACGAGCATTCTTAATGCAAGTACAATTAATGTAAGTACTCTAACTGGTTCTTCTCTTACAATGTCTACCATTACCGCATCAAAGATCAATTATTCTACCCTATCTGGATCCAGCCTTTCGGCCAGTGCCATGACATCCAATACTCTCGCCCTGTCCACACTCACCGTTTCCAGTATTAATAATGGGACACCAGGAGTTGCCGCCTATTCTACTTTGAACGTTAGCTCGTTGAATGTCATGTCGACCACGACGACGTCTTCCCTCATTACCACAGGTAATGTCGGTATTGGAACCGCGACTCCAGGATCCAATTTTATCGTCTATAATTCGGCTACTTCACAATTTTCAGTGATCAATGGTGAAATCGATTTGATGGGATCGGATCTATCAGGTTATTCAATCTGTACATCGATCATATCTAATAACGGAGGAACCTCTACCTATGGTACGTCAACCTATGGACGTCTGGGACGCCTTAGTGTAAATTACAATACATCACAGGGTGGAACCGGTCAGGCTAGCTATTGGAGAGATTGGGGCATTGATAACAATGGAAGTTTGTTTTTTACCCAGAATCAAAGTGTGGTACAAGCATTTACCATATCTGGACCCGGTTATGTTGGAATTGGATCATCAAGCCCCACATCCAATCTTCAAGTGAGCGGAAGCACCAGTGTATATGGAATGCTTCGTGTTGTAAACAGTACCTCCACTACCAGCAATGAAGTCAGTATTGGATATTTTAATAATCCTTCCGCTTCCTATTCTGGTGCAACCGGTTCCGCATGGTGTCATGGAATCGCCTCCTTTGGAACGGGGACCAATAATTTCGGATTCGGATGTGTCAATACAGGTCTCGTCATGAGTATGTTGTCTTCAGGTAATGTTGGCATTGGAATATCCAATCCTTCTTCCAAACTTCATGTGGTCGGTTCATCTTCCATTTCTACACCATCGGTTGTTTCCTTTGTAAACAATGGCGGAGGTCAAAATCTTTCAGGATCCGATACGGTCTATAGTCAAATTACATTGGGTGCCTATGGCCCTTACATTCGTTGTATGCAACCCAATTCGGCGTATACTGACGGAATTCGTTTGGATTTGTGTACAAATCTGGGATCCAATAATACGACTCCTGCCCCTCGCATTTCAATGTTATCAGGTCCTTCAGGAGGATATGTTGGGATTGGAACCACAACGCCAGGATATGCACTGCATGTCCAAGGTGCGATTTATGCAACGGGTGAAATTACCTGCTTTTCCGATGAACGATACAAACAAAATATTGTTCGTTTGGATCATTCCTTGGACATCATTCGTAGTCTAGGAGGATATTACTACACTCGCGAAGATTATCGTCCTGGAGAACGTCAACTCGGTCTTCTTGCCCAAGAGTTATACAAGGTTCTACCCGAAGCAGTCAGTTATGATTCCGCAAATGATAAGTATAGTGTCAATTATAATTGTATGATTGCACCTCTGGTCGAAGCCGTTAAAGAATTGTACGATCGCATGGAAGCACAGTCTAAAATCATTGATTCACAACAACTTCTTATTCAACAACTGTTAAATCGCACATAAATACGGTCGTGAAAAAAAATATTCACTCTATAGAATGGCAATTCAATTACCATTAGATATCGTGTCCAATTCAACCTGTTCTGGGGCATTTGCACTCTTTCGTGTATCTACCTCTTATACCGGTCCTACCATTTCTGTTCGAAGGAGCAGTGATAGTGCAACGTCTGATTTCTATGCCGATCCCTATGGACAAATGGGAACCGCTCTGAACGGAACAGGAACCACCATCGAATCATGGTTATCAGGTTCAACGGGTTATCTCACGAAATGGTATGATCAATCAGGAAAAGGAAACCATGCAACACAGGCCACAACGGGTAATCAACCTTATATTGATATTATTAATAATCGTATTAGTTTTTCAACAGGTACTTTTTTTAATCTTCCCAGCGGAACTGTCCCGATGAACGTTTCCTATACTGTCACCGTGAAACATAATACCATTAACAATGGACCTGGAACGTGGCTATCAGGTGCGGGTAGCGGAGCAGGAAATAATTTAGGTAATGGCTTTCGTCGCAACAATACAGGTTATCTCAATTGGTGGTATAACAATGATTTTCCAGGAAACGATAATACCTATACCACAGGAAATACCGTTACTCATGCCTACGATGGTTCCTATAATTATTTATATATCAACGGAACACCACAAGGGGTCTCCGTGCTCCGATCTGATTGGAATGGACAAGCAGGAAATGAATATATTGCTACCTCGCCGTTTGGAGAGTATTTAAACGGAGAATTGTATTTTTTGTTCATTTTCAAATCCTTGTTATCCATTAATGAACGAAATCATATTGAACATGGTGTATCCATTCCCAATACCATTCAAGCCATTAAATATTCTCAAATCAAATCCATCTTTGGAATCAATACCACTACTTTTGCACTTAGTCAAACAACCAACTGGATCGGCGTTTCTACCAATCAATTAATGAATGCTTCGATGTTTGATGGATGTGTTTTACGAAGTGGATTGTTCCTGCGCATTTATTGGTCTCGATACCATAATAATGATCCAACCTGGTTTAATAGTAATACACCAAATATAACCGGTGTTACCACCAATCTGCGAAATACATACTGTACAACTGGTGGATTCAACAATCCCAACACAATCGATTCTGCAATTGGTGGAATCGCAGCCAACACCGTCTATTCGGTAGAATGTACTGGATTGTTTTTTGCACCGATTTCAGGAACCTATACCTTTTATCTTGCAAGTGATGATTCCAGTTATTTATGGATTGGAAGTACCGCGATATCGGGTTATACGACTTCCAATTGTCTTATTAATAATTTCTATACAGGTCCCGCTGAAAAGAATGCAACCATCTCATTAACGGCTGGAACCTATTATCCTTTTCGTCTCCAATTTGGTGATGGTGGAGGCGGTGAATTCATAACCTTTAGCTTTTCACCTCCCAGTGGTGTACGTGTATACGAAGGAACAGGCTATTTCTTTTGTGAAACACGTAATGTAGCGAATAGCAATACCTATGTTTATGTCATTCGAAATGGAAGCACCGAAATCACAACGAGCATTCAAGGAACCACTTCTTCTAATCCTGCCACGAGTGGATTTGCGATGTATTCCTGTAATCCATGGCTCCCCAACGGATATTATTGGATTAAATCTTCTGCCATGCCCAACGCCTTGCAAATGTATGTTGATATTAAATATGGAGGTTATGACTTCTATGCCATCACTAATGGAATAAGTGTAAATTTTATTACTCAAACCCATTCTGGAACGGCGCTTGGGCTAGAATTAATGATTCCTCGCAGTCAAAATCATTGGCGAGCCATCTACAACTATGTTCATACCACACTTGGTAGTTATTACTATAACTATCTCGTCGCACTTCCTATTTATCGTACTACCTCCACTACAGGTGGTTCGCTAGGTGGAAATTATACAGGAGTTGCCATGTTTGATCCTCGACTGGGAAACAGTGGATCCACTGCAGGATCCTACACGGGTGCACCCGATTGGACATGCAAAGATGGTGGATTGTGGTATTTGCGAGATGTTCCACACAGCGAACCCAACGGAGATTATACAGCGAACGCATTTCTAGGAACCTATAATGAAGTTGCAAATGCGTCCTATAATACATCCTATGGTGCACCTGGATTTAACGACGGAAGTTCTATTTATTATACGGGATCCAATTATATTGTTTCTACCAATTATGCAGGTTCCGCACTTAGCACCTTAACCATCTATTTTGATGGCTCGACGTCCGAACGCGCGGCGCCCAGCGCACTCTACATTAAAAACCTAACAGGAACCAATACAAACGGAGTGTATTGGATTAATCTCCCCACAGTAGGGGCAACCCAAGTCTATTGTATTATGGACTCCGCAGTAGACGGTGGTGGCTGGATGATGGCCATGAAAGCAACACGTGGAACAACCTTTCCTTATGATTCTGGATATTGGACCGCTGTTAATACACTGAATTCAACCGATAATACACGTAATGATGGAGATGCAAAATTCAATACCATGAATTATTTTCTATGCAAAGATATGCTTGCCTTATGGCCCGATATCCCCTACAATTATGCAGGTGGAACCGGTGGTAGTCTGAGTCTGTCTGGATACAATAATTGGTGCTGGATGAAAAATAATTATAATTCAGGTACACGACAGACACTCATTAATTACTTTTCAACTGCAAGCAATGTTTCATTTGGAACCCCTAAAGGGGTAGAACGAGGAACTGCATTTAGTAGTCAAGCAGGTAATTCGTTTTATGGTATTAACTTTACACAATCATCATGGATGAAAGTTCGATGGGGGTTCGGCTGGAATAATGAATATGACTGGGGATCAAATGATGTGATTGGAGGTATTGGATTGTATGCTGCCTGGGGTGGAGGCACTACTTTGCCCAGCTATTCTGCAGGTGATGAAATTGGATGCTGTCAAGATCAAACCGGTATCAATCGCAGTGCACGGGTTGAAATGTATGTTCGCTAATGATTCACCCATATCTTTCGCGCTTCTTCATAGTCTATGATGGGTTTTCCCAGACGTTGATTGATTGTATTATGAAACTCGACAAAGAGCCGAAAGAGCTCCATTCTTCCAAACCGATCTCTTCCTTCGATCTCGGTTTGAAAAAAGAAATCGTAATGAGCCCGACAGCGGTGGCAAGGGATACATGCACTGATTCCTCGTAGGTTCTCCATTGCCTCTTTTGAAAATCGTACTTGTGCATCGTCATCTTCAAAATCAATAATGGTGATGGTATGAATGAATCCCCACAAGTGCTGTCCCCACATATGTTTGGGTCGATCAGGCATTCTACTGATACAGGGGAATCTTAAATGTCGAACCATTCACGGTTATGGGAAGATAATAGGCCGTTATGGTTCCAAGTGCAGGTGTATTGGTTACACCACCAATCGGACTGATTGTAATACTCGAAAGAGTAAGAGACGATCCAACAATGACATTCGATCCTCTTATGGTAGACCCTATGATGCTTGATCCCGTTATACTAGACCCAAACAACGTAGAAACCGTCAGGGTCGATCCTGACATACTGGATCCAAATATCGTTGATCCTGAAATGGTCGAACCCGTCATCGTTAATCCAAACAGTGTAGAAATTGTAAGGGTTGATCCTGCCATACTGGATCCAAATATCGTTGATCCAGCAATCGTGGATCCCGTCATGGTTAGCCCAAATAGTGTGGAAATTGTAAGGGTTGATCCTGCCATACTGGATCCAAATATCGTGGATCCTGAAATGGTCGAACCCGTCATCGTTAATCCAAACAGCGTGGAAAACGAACCATCATATCCAGTCAGTGTTGAATTTACATTCAGGGTTGAATTCACGGTCATGGTAGATAAGGATGTTATACTCGACACTGTCAATGTACTCACAAAGAGTGTTGAGAATGATCCTGTGTATCCATTCAGTGTAGAAAGAACATTGAGAGTCGAATTCACGGTCATGGTAGATAAAGAGGTGATACTGGATGCCGTTATCGTGGAGGTATTAATCGAACACGCAGTTAATGTACTGAGCGTCATCGTAGAAAATGTTCCATTGCTTCCACTTAATGCCGATATGCTAATGGGTGTACTCACCACCATGGTAGAAAACACTGCATTACTTCCATTCAAAGAAGAAACATTTACCGTTGAACTTCCTAACGTACTTACCGTTATGGTAGAAAAGAGTCCTCGATTGGTAGATAATTCATTCGTGGAAATAATACTAGTAGAAAGATAATTGGTATTTGTTGTAGAAAATGTCAAGGTAGAGTTTCCTGTTATCGAGGAAAAAAGACCATCATTCACGGCAAGATCACTTGTAGAAATAATACTAGTCAACAGATAATTTGTATTTAGGGTTGAAAAAGACAACGTCGATGATCCCATAATGCTAGAAAAAAGACCATCTCTTGCAGATAAATTAACGGTCGATATGATCGAGGTTGATAGATAATTTGTGGTAATGGACGAAAAGGAGGTCTGTTGTGCGGCGGTTATCGTCGAAAATACCGCATCCCTTCCTGAAATGCTTGTAGTCGAGACATTTGTGGTTGAAAAATTCATTCCATTCACGGTAGAAAACGTTATGGTCGAGTTTCCTGTTATCGAGGAAAAAAGGGCGTTGTTCGCGGAAAGATCACTTGTAGAAACACTGTTAGTCGATAAATAGTTTGAATTCATGGATGAGAAAATAAAACTCGACACACCCACGATGGTAGAAAAAGATGCATTCCTCACATTGAGCGTTGAAACAGTTGCAGTAGATAGATTGCTGATGTTTCCTAACAGCGTCGAAAAGGTTATATTCGACGTATTGATGGTTGATAGGGTTCCCACACTGGCAACCTGTAAATATGACGTACTCGTGGTACTTCCTGTCAGACTGGAAAAGGTTGTACTTATGGTTGAAATGTTGATTCCATTGATGGTAGAATAAGTTATGTTTCGCGCATTTAATGTGGACATGTATCCCACTTGAGTTGTGCTTGTTGTTTGACTCGAGACATTGATGGCAGTGACACCACCTGATGCATTGATACTACTTGTCGCAATACTACTGATTCCTAGTGTAGAAAGATTCGCAATACTACCATTTAGGTTTGTCGCAGATAGTGTTGAGATGTTTGCGGTTGAATTGGTAGTTAGATAATTGGTTCCTGCATTGATTGCAAATATGGTACTTCCTGCCAAACTCGAAAAATTCATCACCGACGTAGTCAAATCATTTGTTGCCGCACTAAACGCAGTAATGGTACATCCTGATGCCGTCGAGAACACCAGTGATTTCACGGTTAAATAAGTTGCATTACCTGTCCAAAAATTAAGTGATGATACATTACTATTTACACTATTCATTGTGCTACCCGTCATAGTTGAAAAGTTCATCGAATCGGTTGTCAGATCATTTGTTGCCGCACTGAACGCAGTAATGGTACATCCTGATGCCGTCGAGAACACCAGTGAGTTGACCGTCATTGCATTCGCTGTTATGGTACTGACCACATTCATCGAACATAGAACATTTAATGAATTTCCAATGGTCATGTTTTGTGTTAGATTCACAAAAGGTGCATTGATTACAGTTGACCGCGTTGATGTGATATTAATACTACTGTTGCTGAACAGATCGAGTTCTCGTGTGGCATTGATCTGAATACGATTGGTGCTCATTGTAATTGTATTATTACTATCGGATGGACGCGAGGTTATGGTCGAAATTGCCAATTTACTGCTAGGAACATCGATCACTGAATTCAAATCTCCAATCAAGGACGAAATGATGGAAGAAATATCATTTACCGTATTATTGGTGGCAAATGCACCCAAGTTAACAGGAGTATACGGGGAGACAAGAAATGGATTGCTATTGTTTGACGCAAAATTATCCGCTGTTTTTTGCTGTTTAAATGATTTTGAATTACCTTCTTTTGGTACAAAGGCAGCGTCCATTGCTTCTACCATATTTCCATTTCTTTATATGGCGGGTTCATAAAGAGAATAAAGAAGAATCGATAAGATAGGAAAAGGATGAGTCGACCTTCTCAATACTATCGTCCCTATGAATCAGAAAAAGAGGATAATGATGAAACAGAAGAAGGAACTGATGAAGAAACCGATGATTCGGAGGATGAACATACCGAAGCGGATGTAGAACGCATTCGTGCAGAACAAGATCCTCGATATGCCATTCTTCGTACGGCAGGTCCCAACTTGAATACCGTTGCAAAGCAAGATAAATACAATACCGTTTCCATTGGTGCACCGTACGATACCACAACGGATATTCGATCCCTTGTGAATCATGTCTATCTGGATCCACCCAAAACGACCAAAACCAGTCTTGTCAGTATCAAGTCTGTGAATCGAGATAACCGCATCTTTCCTACCCCCTATCGTTTTCAAATCAAACTTCCACGAGTCTACAAAGACGTTACCAAGTTCCAACTGGTTCAAATGTCCTTTCCTAATAATGCCAGCAACGTACAGGCATCCACCCTGTTTACCAGTTCACTAGTACAATTATTATTAAGCGAAGGTGTTCCTGATGTATGTAGCTCGATTTGTATTTCGATTGCCAATTGTGTTCCTGCTTCGAATGCAGTCGCCATGGTGGAACAAGGTCGATTGAATGGTTCAGGCGAACCTCTCTTGACCACTCTCTCCATTCCAACCGGATCCTATACGGATACACAACTGGCACAACAACTTACCCTTCAAGCCAATTCAACTCCTCCTTTGAATCTCATCTCCTATGATGACTTTAAAGATATCTTTATGAATACTCGTGATATTTCGGTGTTATTTAATGAACCGGGCGACAATTACATTTCACGAACAACCAATCAACAATTTGGAATGCATTCCAAAGAAAATATTATGAATTCGTATTATAATCAATACAATATCGATTCTCTTCCCGATATAACCGATGAGATCGCCTATGTTGCCTATTACTTTCCCATTTTGAAAGAAGTGATTGCCACGGGGCGTGCACAACCCTTTCTTCAAACGGCAGGAATGGCCTATGATGATATGGCCGCTGCGGTTATGGGTCCGTTTCAAGGGCTTGATTCGCCACTTTATTATCAATTGTGTCAGATCAACCAAGATGCATTGGATAACTATCGGCCACATTTAACCTTTGAACTTCGAAACATTAATAAATATACATGGACCTTCAATTCACACGAAAAACGTTTCATTACTATTCACGATACACTTCATACCTCCATTCAACGTGATTTAGGAAATCAATATCACTCCATTTTACAACAAGAGTTGTCTCTTTCCAATCTTAACGTGAACTCTTTTCAATCCATCAAGACGGATCTAACCTCCTATCAATCCATCTACAAACACCTGGAGCGTAATTTAAGCACCGTTTTGGGACAATATCATTTGGTATCTGGACTGCAATTCCAAGGAGGAGATACCTATTCCACAATACAATCTACGTTTTCGTTATCCGATCTTTCATCTGATGCCGATTTTAACGCCATGTTTTGTTTTAAAAGCACAATTGGACGAATCTTTCATAATTATTCAGGAACTACCATGAATTTTAGTTCTTTTTCCGATTATCATAGTACTCTCTCTAGCTACTACTTTATTGTACAAAGTACAAGTTCAAAGATTTCTTCTATCAATGGATCCGTTCATACCGATTACCATCAATACGTATCCAAAAAATACGGAGGAGTTTTACCCAGTTCCATGATTCAAAATCGATCCTACGTGTCGAATCAAGGTGTTCCTGTTACCTTTGTTACCAATCAAAACGTCTACATTCCAGGCCAACCCATGAAGGGTCTTACTCCTCGTGTTGGTCCCGTTCCCATGACTACACCACTCAGTGTATCTACCTTGGCACCATCTGATACCCCTCCCGTTTTTTATAAGTTTCCTCCTAATACCAGTTGTAGCAGTATTTGCTGTACGGTTATTCAAAATATGATCAATTCATGGTATTCTTCTGTCCCTGTGAATACGGTTATCAATTCGATGGCCTATCGTCTTGGAATTCTGAATATGACACCTGGTACATTTAATATTTTGAGTACAGTTTCTCAAATTACCTCTACTGCCAATACCAATTTACTCATGTCCATTAATGATGCACAAGGATTCAATAACATGGACATTTCCATGCCAGAGGATTATAATATAACGAACGAAACAACTGGTCAAGTCAAATTGATTGCTGGTAAAATTTTGATGGGTGCAGTGGGTGATACCGGTGTTTCTCAGACCGTTATTCAAAATCCAACTGTATTTGAAAATACACTCGGTAAACTCGATAAACTGGATATTAAGATTTATTACGACGATGATGCCATTACACCTGCATGGCTCTACCTCCCTTATTTCTTGAGTATCCAGGAATGGGATGCTACCTTTCAAATCGACGAACAAGTCGGATTTGCCAATCAGAATTCAGGATGGGGAAATCGTCCTTCCATTCCTGTTCCAGAAGACCCCGATTCTACGCCTTATATTTATTTTACGCATAAGAATAATCCGAATAATTCATAATCTTTTTTTAACTTATACTAGTAATGAGCAGTCAAACTCCCTCCCCTTTTGTGAGCAAGTATCCGTTTCAAAACGTAGAAGGAAACTTATTTCCACCCGTTTGCCTGAAAAGTCATTGGGATCCTACCCAAATGCTCCGTCATATCCTTCCTCAACAAAAAGTCGACTTACCACAAGATTTCCGTCCCCTGGTAAAGGTCTGCAAACAATACGTCACCAGCGCACCTGCCATTCCTGCTCCCATGCCACCCAAGAATATGGTATTTCCTACAGGCGGAGAGTTCTATCCACCCGGCCGATATGCAGAGGCAATTGACAAGGAATCCTCCCTTCGTACCCTGGATCGCCGTTTGGATACCTGGTGCCCCACTTCCAGCTACATTCCCAAGCAAACCAGCAACATGTACGTTCCTGGAAGCACCCTCCCCGATCGAAAAACGATTTCCAACGCGTTTGTATCCGAATTGGCCATGCCTCAGGCTCTTCTGCGTAAAGATGGAACGACCTGTCGCTCGGCCAACGATTCTGCCTACTTTCATCGCAGTGGACGTCTCTTCAACAATCCCACCAAACAAGATCGTTATGGGGCCCAGAAATACTACGCTCATAAGGATGGTCTTCCTCAAGGTCAACCGATGCCACACGGAGGTGTTCCACACGTTCCTCCTACCGCCCAGGCAGCTCGTGCTCGCGGCCCCTTTTCACAACCAGGGGGGTCCGTTTCACCTCATTCTTCGGAAATGGGTGCTATGAAACCTCTTCGTACGATGACGAATCAAGACGATACTTGCATTGTAGGTGTTGCCACATGTGGCTCAGCTGCTCCCGTATGGTAGGCGTCACATCGTATTGCAATACCATTCCTGTCGATACATTCACAAATCCAATCGATTCCAGAACACGGTCAAACAATTCTTCATACACATACTGTTTTAGTAGCAACAGTATGTTATCTTCTTGACTTGGAACAAACGTTGGATCAAAAAAGATATCATAGGCACATCGCTCCGTCATCATATCAAATCGAATCGGACGAATTCCCGATGCCTCCATCATAAAATGAAAGGTCGGTTGATCCTGCGTCGCCACCCACAACGGAATTGCCGTTTCAATCGCTTGAACAATGCTTTGTTGTTCCGCTTCCTGTAAATGAGGAGCTACCGTGGAACTCTGATACAGTGGTATGTTTCTCCCTTCCATGACCGAACGTATGGTCGCGATCTTCCATAAATCGCCCAGAATTTCATGTGTCTTTTGTTTCGAATCCTGGATTCGGTGCCAACTTGCCAACACATCCGGTCGCAATTCTGTCGGAACCGAATTGCGCACCATCCCAAACGCAAACTCATTCAAATCAAACCCCGCATGACGCAACGGACGAAGTTGACCCCTGATCTTGGCCAAAATGACCACGGCTCGTGACATATCCTGTACCGACCAATTCAGATGCGGCAATTTGGTCAGAACATAGGTTTGAAGCTGCGAATACTCCAGGGCCGGCATCTCATAACTATGTTTCAAAAACCGATGCACCATATGCTCCAACTCGGCTTCATACAATTCCCAGAATGCCAAATCCTCCTTATACACACGCAGTGTCAAAAGCGCCTCCTGAATCTCTGGAGTACACAGCTGATCCAATTTGTTTTGATAAAGCGCACATTCTCTCAATGTAATCCACCGAAGAAGTTCATACCACGTTTCTCGTACATCGAGACGTTTCACCCATTCCGGAACAGGAAAGAGTTGCCCAAACTGATAAATCGACTCGGTCTTTCGGGCCTTCAAGATGGGAACATCCCCTCGCGATCGAAGAAGATTCCAGTCCGATCCATCCAGTCCTCGAATCATATCTTCAATCCCCATCATTGTAGCCCCCGATTCATTTGTACTCAGCTTGAACGAAGATACATTGTGAAATGTCAGAAACGGACGGGGAATCTCACGAACGAATCGCGACAAGGAACGTTCCTGTCTCGAATATGTCAAGTAGAGACCCTTCTTGGCTCTTGTTATCCCCACATAGAACAATCGACGTTCACAAATAATATCATTATCACTCTTTCGCGCAGGAAATACATCATCATGTAGATTCATAAAAAACACAATGTCCCATTCTAGTCCCTTACTGGCATGAATGGTCGCCAAAGTAATTTTTCGTTTCTTTCCTGTGTTCTCTCCTGGAATCGTAAGGAGATTATAAGGCATCCCTTTCAAATGAAGTCGTTCTTCGATCTTGAATAAATCCGAATTATACCTTGAAAGAACCGCGAAACGGAATTCGGGCGGCGCCTGGCGAATCAATTTCTCTAGCGATTGCACAATCCAATCCTGTTCATCCGATCCACGAAAAAAGAAATGCACATCCGGTTTTCTTCCTCCTTTCGTGAACGCTACCATCTTCTCCTTGAAAGGGAGTGTAGGGATGAATCGCATAACCGAATTCGCAATCGTCACGATGGATTCCGCGGATCGATAATTCATACAGAGCTGATAATCCTTGACTCTTGGGATCTTTTCATGAAACGATAAAATGAAATCCACTGATGATCCACGCCATGTATAAATATTCTGAGCATCATCTCCTACAATCGTCATGGTTGCATATTGATGATAGAAGGCTTTAAGAATATCCCATTGAATTTCATTGATATCTTGAAACTCATCTACAATAATCGTTTGGAATCGTTTGGCCCATCGTTTGCCAGGTTCTGTTTGAAGCCACGTAAGTAAACGATACGGAAGTTCATCAATAAACGGTTGATCCGATACCATTTGTAGTGCCTTTTCACGGAGAATCTGACTACTCAGTGCATGAAAGGTTCCCGCATACATGGGGACAGGACCAATTAACGCATGAACACGATGAATCATCTCTTGAGCTGCCGAACGACTAAACGAAACAAGCAATATTCGACTCGGATCCATGTCATATTCTTGTACCAAATAGGCGATTCTTGCCGTGATGGTTGTTGTTTTCCCTGATCCTGCCGAGGCAAGAATTCTCTGGTTTTCCGAAGGCGGGCTCGTGACCACCCGAAATTGCTCTTCATTCAGACGAACGGTTCCATTAGAAAACTCCAATTGATGATCCATTCCTTACCATAATATGGTACATAATGATTTAGACTCTAATGCATGCGATTAAACAAGGGTAAGAAGAAGGCTGGATTCTACTAGAAATGGAGTACACTTCAATTCGAACTGCACTTTCCGAAGCAAAGGGTCTTTCCTCTTTGCAATTGCAAAATCATCTCTACGGGTGCTTCATTATTATGGAAGACATTGCCAATTCGGTTCTTACCTATTCGGGTGGAATTCTTAAGGGGTCCAATTTTACCATCGATCTCCACACAGATTTTTCAATGATTGGTCTACGATACGGCTTTGTCATGGATACTCAGCTCCTTCTTTCTCAACCCCACCCTTTGTACAAAACGTCGTGGATGTCCTGTTTTCAGGATATGTCGGTGAAAAAAGATCTGAATGTGGTGGATTCCATTGAAGATCAGATTATTGCCATCCTCAAAGAGGTGGTTCCTGAAAATGAGTCTTTCTTTCTTCACTCGATTGAATCCGGCAGTTTGCCACAAGAATGGGTGGGAAAAATGCTCACACTCTTGCTTCCAAAAGAAGAACCGACACCAGAAGAAGCTCCTTCCAAATTGGTACAGGCATTAACAGAAAAACCAATCAAAAAACGCACTCTTTCCTTAACCAAACGAAGAAAGGAGGAGCCCAAACGAAAACAACTCGGTCTGACTCGTCGATCGCATAAGGCATAAACAAGAATGCGGAAACCATGAGTTTTTTTGTTGATACGCGTCTATAGGGGATTTCATGTTGGAAATCATATTGATTCTTGGCGTTATTTTTATCATTCTTACTTTTTTTTATAAACAAGCCGTTTGTGAATTCCGACTCAATCAAATCGAATGGGCACAACGCGATACTCTACGAGCCGTTCTCTCTGAAAAAATACCTCTTGTCCTTCGAGGAATTCCAACGGCAACCTTCTGGACCCACGATGATGTTATGAGCCGCCCTTGTTTTCAAAATCTTTCCATTTTCCAAGAAATAACCTTAGTGGAATGGTTATCTCAGGCAAATTCAAGTTCTATTTGTCCTTGGAAGGATGCACAGGCCGAAAAGATCGCCTCTGTCTCAGGAATCGCCGTCTGGGCCAAGAAATGGATGGAACCCTCTCTCTTTTCCTCTTTCCTAAAAATCTGGATGATGCCACGTTATCACTGCTGGGCAGGAACGGTCGGTCTTCGAAGAACCTTTGCCACATGGACCTGCTTGTTTCCCGTGGACGGAGAAATCCTCGTATCCATTCTTCCCGAAACCGCCGAGAGCGCCTTACCTGCGGATTGGGTCGGCCGAGTTCCTACCGATATCACCGCAAAGGATACTCCCTTCCTACAAGACTTGAAATACATTGACGTCGTTCTTCGACCTGGAAATGCTCTATTTATGCCACCTCATTGGTTTGTTTCCTGGCGCGCCCTCGATGAAAAGAGTATTTGTCCCATGACCTGTACCTTGTCTTATCATTCACCCATCAGTTTGTTGGCATATCACTCCTCTCCATTTACCACTTAAATCCAGACCACATGTATCATTTAGCATGGACGAGACGAATACTGAAATTCTAACCGAAGAATTGGATACAAGTGATACCGAATCGATCGAGATCGAAGATTTTGAAGAAGTTCATACTCAACTTGTTCAGATTCAACACTTTCACGAAGAGGCACTCTCTATCCTAGAGCGAATTCAGAAACAGTGTTCTCCTACGATCCGCTTGATGCAAGACGACAAGGAAGTAGACTTAGAAGACATCATTGAAGATCTTCATCAGAAATCGCTTACCACCATCTCCGAAACAGGACAGAATCCATTCAGTTCCCATCTTCTCGCCATGATCGATTCGATTAAAAATTGAAATCATCTGTTGCGGTTTGAATCGGCAACCATGATCCAAGAGAAATATTGCTACATTCGCCGTGCAGGAAAGCAGTGGGAACTCGCAAAGAGCCATCACGAACATGCATTGAAATCCTACATGGCACTGGAAGGAGAACCTGGTTTGGATGAATGCATTTATGTTCCTCATTCGGCAGGCGGGCTCTTTGTTGCCTACTTTTCTAGAGTCAATGATAAGGTATATCACTTTCGAGATGAATACGGAAATGAAGTCGATATTATGATGGAAACCCCAGAACGAGTAGAATATATTAATCGCATTGTGGATGGTTAACTAAAAATTGATGCATTTATTTTTGATTAAGAAACACCATCCATGTATTACGCAGTGGCCAACGGACAATCTCCTGGTATCTACGACTCCTGGCCCGAAGCCAGTGAACAAGTATCAGGCTATCCTGGCGCCGTCTTCAAAGGCTTCAAAACACGAGAAGAAGCGGAAACTTATCTTCAAGAACATCTGTCCCATACCGAAGTAGTCGATTCTCGTATTGGAACTCTGACCGAAGAACAGCGATCCGTTCTCGACTTCTTATTGAAAGGACAAAATGTATTCCTTACAGGCGGAGGTGGTGTAGGAAAAAGCTATCTCTTATCCGTTGTTTACACTGAATTTCCAGGAATGATGCGCCGTCTTCTAGGAAATAACAAACTGCCACGCATCCAATTATGTGCCTTAACTGGATGCGCAGCACTTCTTCTTGGACACCATGCCAAAACGCTACACTCCTGGGCAGGAATTGGATTAGGAAAAGGAACCGTTGGCGAACTCTACATGAAAATCCGCAAGAACCGAAAAGCCATGCGCAATTGGCTCATGACCGATCTTCTTATCATTGACGAAGTATCGATGTTGACGGCCGAACTCTTGGACAAACTGAACGATCTCGGGAAAAAACTGCGATCCAACAAAAAACCGTTTGGAGGAATGCAAATTATGCTCGTCGGCGATTTCTTTCAACTTCCTCCCGTCAACCGCAGCGATGAACCCACCCGATTCGCCTTTGAAGCCAGTGCTTGGAAAGAAGGCATCGAAGTCTGTGTCGAGTTAACCCAGATTCAACGACAAAAAGATGAACGTTTCCATACGATCCTAAAAGAGGCTCGTGTCGGTTCCTTATCCAAAGAATCGTGCGAAATTATCAGCCGTTGTGAAGGACGCGATTGGCGCAGTTTGGCCATTCGTCCCACGCTTTTGTTTCCTCGACGCGCCGAAGTCGAACTCATTAACGAATCCAATCTACGAGCATTACATGGTCCTCGACGAACCTATACTGCCAAACTCGTCTACGATGGTAAAATCCCCAAAGGATTTCTGGAGTCCGACGAAGAATTCCAGAAAGCCTTAACCAAATTTGATACCGATTCTTCTTATTCTGTCTCCTTGGAACTCATTCAAGAATCCCAAGTGATGCTGATTGCCAATATCGAACCCGATGCCGGTCTTGTGAATGGATCTCGTGGTGTTATAGTTGGATTCTGTCCTTCTACCGATTTACCGATTGTAGAATTTATCAATGGCGTACGCAAACCCATCGGTCATCATCATTGGCCCATCGAAGAATACGAATTCTGCTCTCGCTCCCAAATTCCTCTTCGATTGGCATGGGCTTGTACCACTCATAAAGCACAAGGATCCTCTTTGGATTCGGCCCTTGTCGACATTGGATGTGGAAACTTTGAGTTTGGACAGGCCTACGTCGCCTTGTCCCGTGTTCGATCTTTAGAGGCACTCTACGTCCACGACTTTGATCCCATTTCCTTTCGTGCCCATCCAAATGTAAAGGCCTTCTATGAACATATGAGTCGATCCACAATGGATCCAGGCGAGCAAGAAGAGATTCGAAAGAAAGCGAGTATTCCGTTAGATAACGATGTACACAGCGTTATGGAGGAACCGTCTCGAATCATGAAAGGTGTTCGAGTCATAAAACATGATGATGTTGAACCAGGTGGCTTATAAAAGCACACAAGCACATTTATTTTTTAAATGAGAACAGGGGTAAGGGGAGGCAGGGATCCCCTTAAATGAGAACAGGATTCTTACCAAACGATGTTTTGGTATCTCCCGTCAAGGGTTTATTGCGAGCGGTAAGCGCCGCATTGGTGCGTAAAGTAGACGTCATTCTATTCTATGCTTTTATTATTCATGTTAGAACTTTGCTGTCCTCATTGTCAAGGAATGATCATTGTTCTACCGCATGAACTCAATTGCCGCATTTTTCGTCATGGTGCGTATGTTTCGAATGGAGAACCCATTCCACCCCATGCATCCAAAGAAGAATGTGATCGACTTGTTTCGGAGAACTTAATTCGAGGATGCGGAAAACCCTTTCAGGTCATACAACAACCAGATGGATCAGAACTGGCTGTCATATGTGATTATATCTAGTGTGTATTTCATCAAAAGTCTAAAATAATAGACAATAGTAGTACGAGGAATGGGTTGTATTTCCTCAAAAACAATTGATCCGCCACTTGATCCAGTTGTTCCCGCTCCGACGCCAATCGATGTTCCCATTATACCGAAGCTCACTATAGAGATCGATAACGAAGAGGACGATTTGGTGGAAGAAATGGAACAAAATAAAAATACGAACATTTCCTATGTCTTTCAAGATATTGTCGATGACAAACACATGAAATACATGGATCATTATGAATCCACAAAGGAAACCGTATTCTGGGGGATCGGAATTGAAAATGAATCCTATTTTATGTTAAACAATCCATGTAATGTGTCTGACTTTGCCAAACTTCGACAAAAATGCGAACGATACAGTGTTGATTATTACAAAAATTTCAAGCCCGAACCCTTACAGGCCGCCTTAGAGAAATGCAAAAAAAGTGCGGGCCTAACCTATCCCATTTATGTCAATTCTCATACCTTTCAAAAAACAGACATCAAAGGTCAACATCGCACGTTTTATGATGTTCATTCCACACCCAATCCCGCCTTTACCGAATCCATTCACGATGTTCTATTGAGAGAATGTCCTTATTACAATGATCAATATGATAAGGCGTTTGTATTTGATGGAGATTCAAATGAGTTCATTACTCAGAATTTCTACAATGCTACGGTATCCTCGTGTGTTTCTGAATTGGTTGATGTAAAACAACGGTTTCTTTCCGAAGTTGCACCTTTTTTTGAGAAATGGAAGATCGGGAAGCTTGTCTACCCGGATCATAATTATGGTCTAGTAACCTTCTTGACAACACGAAAGGCAAATCTGTTGGTATGCAATAATGGAACCCTTCATGTCAATTTAACTCTTCCTACGGTTCTACGAAATGGTGTCATTGCCGATAAAGATCTATTTGCTAAAACACACCTTACCCTTATTGAATACATTCAAATGGTTGAACCTCTTGTCGTGGCTTGCTATGGAACACCCGATGTCTTCTCCGTCGTAGATCCAGCCTATTCGATCGGAAGCCTTCGTGTTTCTCTCAGTCGATACATTTCTCTTCAAACATTTAACACTCAATCTCCCGTTAATGGAAAGTTATTATTAATGGAACGTCCCACTGATTCGGAACATTGGTATAATCACTTACAAGATACACCTTATGTTCCCAACCCATCCATCGGATTCGACATTAATTTCAATAAATTCAAAAATCACGGTGTCGAAATTCGGTTTCTTGAATGGTTTCCCGAAGAATATCTCACCGATCTGATGAACTTTTTTGTTCTCCTCGCACAACATTCATTTGTCATCGGTAAAAAAGCATCCTTTGATAAATCCAACTATCGTTCTATCATTCTTTCATGTATTCGTAAGGGATTCACGTATAAGATGTCATACAAAGAGTGTGATCATATATTACACGATCTGTCTCTTCCTACTATGATTTATGCCTATTCGGCATATACTCCCTTTGATCTCCTTCAGTACATCAGTACCCAACTCTATCGCCGTTATGCGGACTCTGAATTGGTACAGCAAATGTCTCCTGGCATGAAACGTCCTGTTCTTGTTAACTATAATCGAATCGCGTATGAAAAACTGTATCAGGATGTCCATGGTAAAGCAGAACTTATCATTCGAGCGGAACACAATCCATTGGAAGCACGTACTCCTCTTGTTCCTGAGCACCTTGCCGAATTACTCCCTTATTACAATATCAAGGTAGAAACCTCCGAATATCGCTGTTTTTCCGATGATGCCTATCGTGCAGTAGGTGCAACGGTGGTAGACAAAGGATATTGGGCAACCTCTACAAATTCCTATGTCATTGGCCTCAAAGCCATTCAGGTTCCCGCCTCTTCTACCCAAACTCTCCTTCATTTTGCACACTGTTTCAAGGGACAGGAAGGCTCACAAGAAACACTTGAATTATTGAAGGAATGTACCTTTATCGACTACGAGTACATGCTTACAACAAAGAAAGAACGTGTTATTTCCTTCTGTGCACAATCTGGTAAAATAGGGGCCTATTTAGCCTTGATGGCGTTTTATCAAGAAGAGATTCCCGCCTTTGATGAAGCTGTTTACAAAGAGATTCTCTCTCGAATGATTGTGAAACCTCGTGTGTTATTGATCGGTCATGGAACCGCAGGAAAAGCGGCACGAATGGTTATGGATCAATGCGGTATTCCTTATACGATTTGGACAAGTCAAACGGTCGGATCCCGTCAGGAGATTCTTGATCATGACATTCTCATTCATGCCATTCGTTTGCCCGATAATCCATCCAAAATATCGCCACCGTTTCTTGTAAAAGAAGATCTTTCTCTTGATCGAACCCTCTCTGTTATTTGTGATGTCAGCTGCGACATGGGAAATCCACGCAATACCCTACCCATCTATACTTCCTATACTTCGGCCGCTCATCCCGTCGAAAATCTGGAACCTCATTTGAAATTGATTGCCATCAACAATCTTCCCTCCATGGAACCGACTGTATCCTCGACTGAATTTTCCACGATTTTGAAAGAGTATCTTCCAGAATTACCCTTCATGAAGATATCCCCTGATCCCAAAGCCGATGTACTTCTTCGATGCTATCAGACGTTCCTTTCTTTTACGCAAACGAATACAAAGAAATAAGCATCTCCTGAAATCGATCATTTTCATCCGGTTTGGCAAATCCACGACCATCGCTTCGACTATACATAAACATCTTTACATATTTTACATTACCCTCCTCTTCAACAGAGTAATGTGTAGTATAATCATTATGCAATGAAATGCAGAGCAACTGAGCGTTTGTTGTCATCTGATCCAGTTGTTGCTTGAGATCATGAATTTCCTTGCGATCAAACACAACATCTTGGGTACACAATACAAAGAGTTTTGAATCCGGACTCGATAGCACCGAACGAAATCGTTCCACTGCGCGTACATACGATGCATGAGTTGCAGGATCCGTTATGTCTTTGTGGGTAAAGGTATGATTCAGAGTCGGTGTTCCGTGAAAATTGTTTCCATGGACCATCGTTCCATACACCGTGTGATTTGATGTTCCATCACCCAACGATCGATGATAGGTCGGATCCAAAAACGTCTTGAAATCGTCTCGAAGACAATCCATCACCATTCTGGGACTGGAAAGAATCCAATCAAACGGATACGAACATTTTCTCATATAATACCGCTGAAGATGTGATGCCATATGACAAAACGTTCCCAGCGAGACCACGTGCTGAATCATTTCTTACTCTTCTCTTCTTGGATTTAAGTTCTGACCGTGATGTAATTAACTGGTAAATTTGAGGATAGCGTGCGGTATTATCAGACGCACTGAAACATGAACATATCTTCTTTCTCCGGTTTTAGTATTGTGTTCGGAATGGAGTCTCCTGTTGTTTCGATGTCTACACCATTATCTCCTTCTTTGAAGGCCAAACAGGCAATTATGAATGAAGTGGATGGAATCGTCCCCTTAGAGGAGACTTTTGTGGAGCCGATCTTGCGTGAGAATCCAAACCGTTTCACCCTCTTTCCCATTATGAAACCGAAATTATTCCAAAAATACAAGAATCACTTGGCGGTTTTCTGGACACCCGAAGAGATTGATCTTGCCAAAGATATGAAAGACTGGGTCAAGTTGACTCCCAATGAACAGCACTTTATTAAAAACGTCCTTGCCTTCTTTGCCGGCTCCGACGGAATCATCCAAGAAAACATTGCCGCGCGGTTCATGAACGACATTCAGTTGAGCGAGGCCCGTCAATTCTATTCGGTTCAGCTCATGATGGAGGCCATCCATTCGGAGACCTATTCCCTTCTGATCGACACCTACATCGAAGACAAGGCCGAGAAGATGCATCTGTTTCACGCGATTCAGACGATTCCCTGCATCCAAAAGAAAGCCGAGTGGGCTCATAAATGGATGGTCTCTAAAGAGGCGGACTTTCCTACTCGTCTAGTTGCCTTTGCCGTTGTTGAAGGCATCTTCTTCAGCGGTTCCTTCTGTGCGATTTACTGGCTCAAAGAGCGTGGTCTCATGCCTGGTCTGACGACTTCCAACGAATTCATTGCCCGCGACGAAGGACTTCATACCGATTTCGCATGCGGACTCTACGAAGAGATTGTTCGAAAGATTCCTAAGACGACGGTTCATAATATCATTAAGGAGGCCGTTCAGATTGAGAAAGAATTCATAACCGAGTCTCTCCCCTGCAATCTCGTCGGCATGAATAACAATTTGATGGCGCAATACATCGAGTTCGTCGCGGATCGTCTCAGCTCCCAGCTCGGATATGGTAAAATCTATGAAACGGTTAATCCGTTTGACTTTATGGAGCGTATCTCCCTGGAGGGAAAGGACAACTTCTTTGAAAAACGCGTATCGACCTACGCCAAGGCAGGCGTTGGAAAAACGGCCAATGAGATGAGCTTTGCTCTCGATGCAGACTTTTAAAGGACGGAGTCCGACCATAAAGGGCATAGGCCGACCATTTAGGTTATCTAAAACATGATCGATTCTATCACCTAGAATGATTGCAGAATTACCCTATACTGCAACGTCGTTATCGGTGTTGGGTAGACTTATTTTTATGTTCTTGTTATATAAAAATAAGAGTACAAATAGTTTATCATTGATCTTTTGCCTATTAAATATATGCTCTTCCTCGATGTGGATTTATTACAGTGTCAATATAAATGATCTTCCTATGATCATACGAAGCTCCGCTGAATTATCACTACTATCCATCTCTGCCGTCTACATTATTTGGAATAAACTGCACCCTGTACAAGTATTGCCGATCTAATTCATATATGAATATAGTAGGATGATTCTCTACGGATTACTTTTTTTCGCCATGCTCTATGGTGGATTATATATATTGTATTCGATCAACTACGTCGGCGGAACCGTTCTATACGATTCCCCCATCACCCAGCTCTTATTTCCATGGATCAAGGATCGTCTCTACCCGATTTGGGGATTCAACCCTCTCGGTATGATGAACAGCGATTCGACCAAGCACGGCGCGGGCCAGTTTTGGGCTGAAAATAAACAGGGATTTGTTCCCACCAAAGAAGCAAGTGGCGGTATAGATCCTTCAGGTGGAATGAGAGAAGTCGATCCACAACCCGACGTCGAATTACGCGATGGATATGATCCCATTCCGACCATCCGCAACATCTACGACGATTCCTCCATTCCCTCCACTAAAAAAGTAGACGTCGGCTGGTGGGGTTATTAACTTATGTCATATAAATGGAGTATCTTATTGGTTCCATTGCCCTTTTATTATTCTTGTATCTGATTATATTTTCATACAAGAATCATTCCGTTGCTACACACTCCGAGTCTTCCTGGTGGCCTTGGAAACTCATACCCTACAATGAATGGCCCAACTGGCTTGGCGGGAAACCTGTTCGGGTTCCTACCCATGTACCTCCTTCTACTTCATCTAAGCATGTCGTTCACAATCGACCATGGGGCGGAGCCAGTCGTTCCGCGAATTCATTCTAGAGCCAATGAGGAACATGACGTCCTGTATACTTGATGAGTCCCTTCTCTTGTTTGGCAGTACGGTAATAATGACGATAACATTCGATGACATTATCCGAGATTTGATATTGTGGATCCATGGCCAATGCAAAACGACGACGAGGAAACGATCGAATGGTGGGAGGAAGATGATCCGCCAACCATTGGATGTGTTGTTCACACGAGTGTACTTTCTTGAATCGAAACCGATACTCGCGTGCCAATTCCAGGCCAAGTTGCGCCAGCCATTCATAATTCCCCGAACAAGCACGAGACCATTTTGCACTCGGATGTTGAACATGACACGGACGATAGGTTGGCTCCTGAGTTGTCTGACAGATCGGCGCAGTCTGCATGTACTCAGGAACCGCCAATAATTTTTGGGCTCTGGATAAGCCAATCGCCGATTTTTGTTCTTTGAGATCCGGATAAAACAGAACCCAGTGTGCTGTATAAAGCAGTTGACAGGTTTCTAATAACATTTTGATAACATGTTTGTCGACGTGCCATCGAGCCGCCTTTCGTGGTTTCCAATGGAGGGCAAAGATATTCATGTGTGCGGTATCTCATTTGGAATTATGGCATTTCAATTTTTATGGATCGACGGTCTAAAGTGATGCTGAGATGAACATGGAATATGAATTGTATGAATTGCATTTGCTTTGGTGTTTTTTTCCAATGGATCAGTCAATTTAGCAACCGAATCACCTCATTGGAAAAACGGGTAGAATACTTGGAACAGCATGTGATTATTGATATTGATGATTTGGAAAAAGCAGAGTAAAATTTGAACTGCTGGCGGACGGATATCAAGTCAACATCATGAATTATGAGCTGCAACACCTCCACGGAATCCCCTACTACACCCACAACGGCACCCTCTACACCTTTGAGCTCGATGCTGGTAAACCTGGAGAGCACTGTGTCCCAATTGGAGAATACGATGAGAAATCTAATCGTATCACCTACTTTTCCGACTGGCGAGAGCGTGTCCAACCTCGTCTTGATGCCTTCCGTGCCACCCTCACCTCCCAAGCCCGAGACGCCCGCAACCATGTCAAACCTCAAAAGCAACGTAGCGCCACACGAGCTCCTCGAAAGTCTACCGCCCGAACCAAGAATCCTGCGAGTGTCCCGAGCGGACATTGATGCACTCGCCCAAGCCATACAAGAATTCAAAGAACAATGCACTTTTTAGAGCGGCGAATGCCGCGCACTACGTATAGCGTTCCGCTTTAAAGTGCGCAAAAACAGATGCGGGACCCACTTCGTGGGCCCGCATGATTTCAGCATATTATTTCATAATAAGTAAACTGTATTATTTTTTATGATATAATTTTAAACCTTTAAGAAAAGTGCAAGGAGAGGGGGTCAGGGGGACGCTTTTGCGTCTCCCTTTTTTGGGCACTTTTTTCTAAAAAGTGCTAGTTGTTGATGATCTGATAATTCGTCGACAACGGAACACCCATCGGGCCAGCCGGATTTTGTCCCGTGATTAACGTGCGTTGCGCGGTCATGGCCAGTCCCTGACGATACTGTAGACGTTGGCTTTCTGATTGAAATTTGGGGTATTCCAGATTTTTCACTCCACCCTTGACGGAACTAACGGTTGCTGCCGTGCGCTGATTGATATCATTAAAATACACCACATTCGCGCGTTGCTCGGCGATCTGACGAGGGTTGGATCCCACCGGTAGCGGATAATTCGGCGAATTGCTCGCGAAACTCTGTAGGCTCGTAAAGATTGGTCCATTAGCAGACGTAAAATTCAATGTATTCGGCGGTGGCAATGGGCAGCCCTGTCGTGTTTCTGGTGTACCTTGACTAAACATCTTTCTTGTACAAGAGAATATAAAGTGCAGAGGGATGAACCATTCAGATGCCTCCTCGATTGTTGACATTAACCAATCCCACCGTTCGCAACCAACGAACGCTCATCTGGCTTCAGAAACAAGATCCCACCATCAAATGGAATAAATGGGAAGGCGTTGTTTCGTCATTAGAAGATTATCGCCGATGGGACGATCTCGATGCTCGTATTGTCGGAATGGTTCTCATCGATGTTCCTCATGATGTCGTATCTTATATGGATGAATTATACGAAATCTCCAAAGAGGTACAAGTGATATTGATATCGCGGTCAATTCTTTCCCTTAAATCGGAAGACTTTTGGGTCGAAAATTTCGATAATCTCATTTGTCTGGATACCGCAGCAGATTCTTATCCCTTTCTAAATCAATCATGGGATGGATCCTTGAACGATGGAATCGCCATCTTAGCCCATCTCTGTCGTTATCATCGTCTGGTTGATACGCCTGTCTCAGAAACACGTCTTGAGGCCATCAAGCCCATTCAGGTTATTTCCAATATCATTCCACAAGAAACCTGGCTCATTACCCAGTTCTTTCGCCATCAGAATCCGGTACGTCATGCGGAGATCCTATCTTGTCTTGAACGAAACATCAAATGCCCTTATCTGGACCGAATCATCTTGTTGAATGAAAAAGATTTATCCAAGGATTGGAATGCTCTTCCTGGCTCCAACAAGGTGAATCAAATCATTATTAAACAACGGCTTACCTATGCTAATTTTTTACAATTTGTTCACGATGAAGTTCCCAGCAATGTCTTTACCATTCTCTCCAACGCCGATATTTATTTTGGTCGTTCGCTTCTTGATCTATATGACATTGATTTTAATGGAAGAACAATGGCTCTTCTTCGATGGGATGATCCAGGAACGGGCGAAGAGGATGCTACCATCTTTGGCCCTCGTGCGGATTCTCAGGATTCTTGGATCTTTTTATCAGACACCCTTCGTCAAACCAATTGGCCTTATCCCACATTTGATTTTCCATTGGGACATCCTGGTTGCGACAATGCATTTGGTGCTCATCTTCTTCGCAATCATGTGGTTCTTTCCAATCCCGCTTTATCGTTTAAAACCTATCATTTACACAACAGCGATGTTCGAAATTATTCCAAAAAAGATATCATTCGATCCGATCTCTATATCAATCTCGTTCCTACCTACATCATCGATACCAAACAAGAACAAATTCCAAACGGACCGCGTTCTTGTATCTGCAACCAATTGGTCTGTTTTGATATTAGAAGTAGTTCCTTATCCAATGAAATTACCTACTGTACCATGCTAGAGAAAGAAGGACGATATAAATGGGAAGCAGGTGTGGAAAATAACTATTTTGAACCCGCCATTCCAATTTATACATGGAAACGATCCTGTGTAACCACCAACGGACTTGTATACGATCCTTATACCATCTATACAGGAAAGCACGTTGACGAGTTTCCCTACTGGCGAGGAGCCAAAGTTGATATTTTTACTCCTTTGCAAAAACGTGATCGAATGTTGGCCATTCCATTTGCCGATGGCTCCGTATTTGGACATCCTGATACCTACGTTCTTCAATACGTATCTCGAGCCACACGTCTTCTCCAAGAATATCCTGGATCTTCCTTTTGGTTGCCCCATGGAATGTATCCATTGTCTTTGAATTGGAATGTCGAACCATCCCAAGCAGTCGAGTGGAGTGAATCCACGGCTTGTTGGGCCGAAGAAGTTGTTGGATTCGTTCCTGGCCCTCATTCATTGGAACTTGGACACGAAGACATTCATCTTCTTCGAACCATGTTGCCTTCTTGGAAGCGCGGCCCTACTGCACAAATCTGTGTGGTTGTTGTGGATTCCATCTTAACCAATCGATTCGTATTGGAACGTCTGACTTCCTTTTTAAAGAAAGATGATCCTTCCTGGGTGATCCAGATTGTTTCCGATCACAATCCAGGATTCTATGATTCAATTGTTGGTGCCTCTCTGTGTATTGTATTCGGCGGACCAAATACACAGACCAAATGGTCTCGTCTCTGGGCCCTACCCACCGACGCCTGTGTGATAGAGTTTCAACAAGAATTAGAGGTCGATGGTGAACTCCAACACCTATGCCATATTTCTGATTTGAGATCGTGGGTTCTTCTCCTTGCAAAAGGATCCGTCTCCGATGTTCAAGACCAAATCATGGAACAATTTGAGAAGTGGTATAAAAAGAACCAAGTCGAACTATCTTTGTGTTTTTAAAAGACTCGGATGAGATATAAAGCATGTATGAAATACCATAACAAAATGGGAAATCTGTCCTCTTTTGTTATGGGGATGGTTCTCGGTGTGTATCTAGATCAAACCCATAAAATGCCCAATGTAGAAAAATGGGTTAAAATGGGGATTCGTAAAGTCAAAGAATGGGAAGAGTACTCAAGGAAATGATTCATCATCCGAATCTTCTGTCTCTTCTTTGATATCCAGTTTTTTCTTACCCCAATCATGGGTATCCTTTACTTTTTTCTCTACCATCGCCGTTCGATATCCACGAAAATCAAACAGTTTTCCCTTGAAGAGTTGATCTGAGTTATCATATTGACTCGTCGCATTTGCCCAGTTTGATTTTCCGATGTAATTACTGGTTGTATAATTGTTTTGTGGCAACCATGCAGCGGGTTCCTTATGGGCAACTTTTCCATTGATGTAAATAATAAGATCTGGTTTGAACGCATCATTGTTTCCTGCGGTAATGACCACATGAACCCATTTCTGCAATGGAATGGCATTCTTGACCTGAACATGAAGTTTTCGTTGTTTTTGATCCCAAATCTCGTATAACAAATCGGCAGTGATGGCTTGACCTTTTGTTGCCGATTTCTTATGTAATGGTTCCATGATTCGTCCAAATAATTCTGGATCGGGACAATCCCACAAATTGACGTTGGCACTGGAAGTAAGCATCGCGGTCTGTGGACTCTGTTCCTGGGTACATTGTGCCCCTGAGGGAGCCAACGGAACCGTTTTCTGTGATTCCTCCATGCACGTGGAAGTGGTGGTATCTTGTTGGGTGGATGCATTTCCACGTCCCACAATTCCACAAAATACATTGTCTTTTCCTGCGCCATTTCCGAAATCAAAGATCTTGGCATTATTGCTAAATTCATCAAAGTAGACCCAGAAGGATGTTGCACGAAGATATCGAAGTTGGACCATATCTCCAAAGGATAAATCGGCCGTCTCTCCGATTTTAAGAAACTGATCCTGACCATTGAATTCGAGACCCTGCGTGGTTTCCTTAGGAACTTCATCGATTTCCATTCCACCTGCGATGCTAAGTACCGTATTCTTGGCATAATCGATCATATCATCTTTCAAACGTAGCCAAAAGACAATTCCTTCATAAAATGTCAATAGTGTCTGAATCTCGGGGGGAGGATTGGGATCCGTGATCATATCCGCTTTGAACGCCGAATCGGCAGCGGGATTGCATTTGGCTTCAAACGTATCCATGCCCGTTTTTACAATGCGGCAATATCCCGCTCGTCCTTCTTTAAGAACATCGTTCATGTAATCATCTCTCGAGATTTGCAGTCCATCTTTCACCGATGGCGTTTTGTATTTAGTAGCGGATAAACCCTCGGTTCCTCCCAGTGCGCATGCAAAAAACATGTCCTTTTCGTCTCCTCCTGAAGGGACAATCATTCGGCAAAAATCGTGATCTTGTCCAAGACGCTGAACATCGGTATATCCTGCAAAATATCGAATGTCTCGGGTGTATCCACCCTCTTCTCCCGTAGGATCCAATCCAATGTCTCCACGACGGGGCATCCAACGAGACCATAAGGCATTGTCTCCGACGGAAACTAAATTGGCAAATCCTTCATTGATCCAATGAGGTTTCCATAATTCCAACACCGCAATCACGATGAGGAGAAGTACAGCGAACCAAAGGTACACTGTATCCATACTATCGTATCGTGAGGTAAAAGGGTAGAATACGAATCGCGAACAGAGTCTTATAAATCGTTTCTTCGAACATGCTAGATGCAAGGCGGTCGATTACTCGATCAAGGCATGTATGGATGTGTCTTTACACCTGCCTTGAAGTGCAAAGGTGCGACAGTAAAACTAGATCAAGAAGATCCCTTTCATCCACCTGTTAGTAAACTCATTCTGATCGAAGATGCCGAACAAGAATTTGCCGTATCGGAAATCATTCGTCGACTCCCTGACTGGAAACGGTATTTTGCCGTGTCGGAATCGATATGTGAACCCTCGCCCAAACAAACAGAAAAAGAAATGAAAGAATGTGAAGTACTCGAAGATCGTCCTCTATCTGATTTTCGAATTCTCTCCATGCCCTACCGAGGAACCCCCGTGTATCGTCATCGATTTCAAATCAAAGAATTCGATATGATTTCATTCGTTCGTCATATCTTCGAAGCCGGATCCATGCTGGCTCTCTTTGGCATTGTTCATCGCGATCTTCATCTAGGAAATCTATTAATCGATCATAAGCAAGTTCCTCGAATCATCGATTTCAATTTATCCATTCGCGTTCTTGCCGATAACATAACCTCTTCTTCCATCTCTCATACATTCAAACCTCAGCTGATCCAAGAACCACCGGATTCCGCGCTTGTCATGGGAACCTCTCTCGGTTATTCATCCGATCGAGTCATTCAATCCATTATGAAAAACAAGTGGATTTTAACCAGCATTCAGCGCCATTTTGGAATTTCAAAAGAAGACATGACAGAAGAGCTACGAAGCTTATACAAACAAAGTCGTTCCATCCAACGTGGAGATACGGTTGCGTGGTTTCGTACCTATTGGTCCAAGATTGATAGCTGGTCAATTGCCGTTATGATCCTCGATCGATTGTCTACTTTCACCCTGTGGCCTGAATTCGGACCCATGATCGAATCCGCGCGTACCACATTGAATCCCATTCTGCGAAAAATGTGCGCCATCCACCCAGGAGAACGCATCGATTGTGTTCAAGCCCTAGAAATGCTCGACCCTACCAATTATGTTCTTCGAAACTACGGAAAGGCATGGCTTGAAAAAATAAGGGGAAAGGAATAATTATGTATGGCGTTTTCGGCTTTCATTGTTATGTTTTATCATTGTGTTAAGCGTGTAATACATGTATCCTGCACATACTGCCACCTTGGACGATTCGGATAGCCACTTTGGAATCAATGTGTGAAGCATTCTATGGTTTTGTATCTCGATTGAATAGGAATCAAATTTATGAGTATTGAAGAGGAATTGGTTCAGCAGATTAAGCCTTTGATTGAAGAAGGAAATTTAGAAGCCATGCAAATTGCATGGGAAGAACTAAGTGAATGTACGGAATTTGATCGACCGGTTGCATGGGATTATGTTTATCAAAAAGTATACCTCCACGCGGCTCTTAAAAAACAACGATCCATTTGCAAATGGATGGATGAATTATACGCTGATTTTGATCCCGTTATTCAAATCGCTTTGAGACACGTCTTTCCCTATGCACGATATTTGATGAATCATTGACGACGAGTATTGCGTTTTTTACGCTGTGTCATTCGTTTACTACGAACGCTTCGTATTGTACTTCTTTTACGAACACTTCGTATACTACGCAGTCCGCCCCTCTTCAACTGATACGTTCGACTCGCTGGAATGAGCACAAATCCGCAAAACTGTTTATAATGCAGTCCCGAACCCGGATACAGCCACGATGCCAGACTCGGATCATAGATTTTACGATTTAACGCATCATACGGTGTCACCTTGGTAGAACCCGGTTTATGCGACCAGAATCCATTCGAATCCTGTCGAACCACATGATAATCATTATTCTCGTCCACAACGAACGCGATTTTACGCATTCCTTTTGGACACCGTTCCTCAAAACTGCTGATTCTACTTCCTGGAATATCGCCTAACACCCGTGCAATCACATCAGGACACCGCTTTCCCTTAATTTTAGACCACGAAGGATAACCACTCGCCTTACCGGGCTGAACGAACGGAATAGGACACGATTCTCTTGTACATTTGGAATCGTTTGGTAAAATCGGATTTCCTTTTTCGTCATATTGATTATTGGCTGCATAATCATAACAGTTGATAAAATCGAGTATTCCCTTGAATGGATTGTACAATTCTGGTTTGTAATCTGGCTCCGAACCAGAGAGAGGCGATTGACGCTTACACTGTTTTGCATGTTCTTTACAAAACGGTGAATTCTCTCCTTCAGGAGGATTCTTACAATTCGGGTCGCACTGACACCGTGCAACTTTCATATCATAGGGCATTCTTTCCCTCTTACTCTGGATCAATATTTAATTTGGCTTCATATTCAACGGTTCTGCTTGGCTGTATATTCATATTGCGAAGATCCATCGTTTTCTGCGATTGAATGATGGATTGAACCGCATCTTTCACTGGATCAGGAACCTCATTCACCATAGTGGTAAGCGGTTGCTCAGGAGAGGGCGGGTAGAGATCATGCATTGGACGCGACGTGGTCGCTTGTGGTTGCTGTGTTGTCTTCTCATCCGATTTGTAATATTCCTCCTCAATCTGTTTCATTTTAATCTTCTCAATCTGATGTGTAAAAAACACGAATTGATTTTGATGATTCGGTGTTTGATTGTGTACCAGATGTCCCGAATATCGTCCTGTTAGTCCGAGATATTGCCATCCTTCTGTTCTTAGACGTTCCAGCGTGGTATTCAAAAAATAATACTTTTTATCGATCTTGAACAAGGCCAACAATCCATTGCACATGGTCACCAACAGCGACAAAATAAAAGCAGTCCAATAGATTTGCATCGAAAACGATGTATTCCCTGTTGCACTTGAGTTTTGAATGGATAAGAGTGCAGGAACCAGAAGGGAACCTACTGTGATAATGATATGACCTGTATAAAAAAGACGAGAATAAATACGAACTCGTTTATGAAGATGTTCTAAAATATAGACATAACGAGATAGAATAATTTGTTTTTGTACCGGTTCTAAATCAAGTTCTAATAGAACCCGTGTCAATTCATCGCGATCATGATATCCGCGACAACAAATGGAATTGGTCAACGATAATTCGGGCGGAAGAACAGGATTCATTCCGACTTATATCGTATCTGCAGTTTTTTCATCTCGGGCAAAATTTCTCCATGAAATTTTCGATCAAACGTGTCAATCGATCGGCCAAAATTCGCCCTTGGATAAAAGGCGATCGGTCGTTTTTCTCGAATGATCTGCATAACATCCTGTGCATGCAGATTCAAGTGAACAATCATCATCATGGCCATCGATGCCGCCGATCGCTGCATTCCCGCCATACAATGGACAAGAATCGCTTTCCCCGTTTTGTATTCTCCCAAGATCTTGAATGCAATTTCACTCGACCACAGTTCCAAATTTCGAATCTCCTCTTCCTCCAAATTATCATCCACTGGAATTCGATACTTAACTGGAATCATTGGATGAAAGGGTAGATTTTTAGTACAATTAAATACAACCTGAATTTGCTTCTGGCGTATAAAATTTTCATTCATGGATGATTTTGCATTCCCAAGCCACAGATTCGGAAGAATTTCATTCGCATCTTCCGATTGAGCCATACTATTCTGTATCGGTTCTTAAAATGGCCGCGAAACTTCGCACTAGTAAATTAGTTTTTCTTTATCAACGGGACAACGAAACCGTACCCATTTGGCCTCCGTCGAAGTAAACTCCCTTGGTGCCACCAATGACCAATTTATGTTTTCTTCGATCAAGCCCAATTCACAGAAAACATAAGAAACAAGGGCAGAACACCAAAATCGCTTTGTCGTTTTGTACGCCGGATTGGAGGGAAGCGGACACATCATATTGTACTTGGCACACAACCAGTCCCATGGACTCAGATCATATGGTTTATTATGGATTTCCTTATGAAGTTTTACAAGTGTATCATAAAACAATGGATTTCGTTCACATCGTACATGACGGACATAGACTGATCCTTTTGGATATTCTTTAAGGACATCTTCCAACAAATGCAATTGAACCCCTGCTTTCATCTGATGATCCTCCACATCCGGCGTATTGTTCCAGGATGATTCCAAAATATACGTTCCATCGTCCAGCTCTAGATTCATAAAGCTAGGATTCTTAATCACCATCCCCACATGACTGTATCGACTGACCCCGAACCACTCTACTAACCATGATACCCAGCTTGTTCCTCGAAATAAAAGAATATCTCCTGTCTGCAAGTTGATTTCATCCTTCATGTTCATTTCTTGGGATTGAGATAAAATTGAGATCCAAATACGCTGGTGAAATTAGACATCGATGTCGCTCTCTCGACATTTCTATGCATTGGACGAGGTTCATTCTGCACTTCAGTACAGTTCAACACGCAACGATCGAGCAGAAACACTCTTTTGGTGCAATGAACTTATTCGCAGCGGTTGTGTTTCTGAAACCATTTCCACCCTTCTTGACTCCTGGCTCTGGAACAAAGGACCCTTTTGCCTCTCCTGGTTTCACAACGCCTTTTCCAAACTAGGAGGGGAAGAATGCTCCGAAGAAGATATCCTCTTATCCGCCTATCAATTAAGCTGCGTTTCCTACTTGAAACGCGATCATTCTCTTTGGAGTATTCTTGCCTTACAGGTAGGATCTGTACCATGTGATCGTGTTGGTCCTAAAACCATTCCACATCCTTTCACAGAGGAACGTGAGAACTACTTGATTCGGGCGATTGTGCAAGGAAGAGCGTATTGTTCCTGGTGTGTGGTACAGCAAATGGACTGGAATCGTGTTCTAACCATTCTGAACTGGTACATCGACCAACGTGATTCACCTACTTTGTTTAAAACCTGTCTAGACTATTTTACCGAATATGAAAAATTACTTGGATATCGTACTCCCGAGTATGACACCGTCTTTCGTTGTTTGAGTATAATCATGGTATGTCTTTCCCCAGTACAGCAAGAAGACAGTTTTGGCCCTCTTCCTTCTTCTCTTGATCCTACCTCTCAGTCTCTGATCGATCATTGGAATACGCTTGCTGGAACGAAAGCAAGAGTCTACTCCATTCCACCATCGGCACTATATGGAAGAACCCTTCGTGGTCGCATGCGATGGACACAATCCACCGTTTCACATCTGAACAATATCGAACCACACTTGATTGGATGTCCCTTCTGGGAAGAGGCCGTTTTCGAGTACGGAACGATCGATTCCACCATTCTTTGGAACTCAGATAAAGATCGAGAAGCGTTCTATCAACGATACTTTCCCGATGACATACCCGATGAATGGACGAAATCTGAAAAGGCGAAATCACACGGTGAGGGAATCTTGGGACCCAACGAATCCCTCACCATGGTCAAATATGCACGCAATTATTTATCAAAGTGGAGTCGTTTCGCATGGAATAGGCATCCTTTGATTCTTCGATTGATGGAAGGAAAAGAAGGAACTCATCCTACTTACGCCCTTTCAGAGAAAGGGACTATGGAAATTAATATGATTCCTGTTAAGCGACGACTTATAATATAAAACGAACGATATAGTATATACTGTGTTGCCTAGGAGGGGAACCTGACACCCCTCCTCCTTCTATTTGTGTTTCTCCCATTTCGTCTACTTCTCTGTCTTCTACAGAATCTCCGCTTACTCGCGTCTCTCCTCCTACCATGAAATAACCCTCAAACCATACAATATACTCCTACACAGCTTAGGACTTTCGATTATATCAAAACACTCTAAATCTTTTTCTTTCGTGTCGTATTATACTTCGGGCTGCACATCGCTCTACCAAAAATAGCACATCCCATTCTTCTTCCCGAATGACCCGTGATCAAACTGTCCTCAAAGGGGCCCTTCCCTAAATCATCTTCCTCCTCATGCACAATAATCGAACGTCCCCACAGGTCTTTGACCGATACATCCTTGAGATCATAGGATATTCTTAGTTTTTTTCCTTTCATTTCAATGTTTCCTAAATCCCCTGTATGTCGAGGGCCTTTTGATGTCGGACTTCCTCCATGAACATGTTGACCTACATCATAATGTTCGCAGAGACCCTGACATCCTTCTCCTCTTAAATCCCCCGCTTTGTGAATATGAAACCCGTGTTTTCCTGGAGGCAATTTGGTAAACGTTGCCACCAATTTGCTCCCTTTTCCTTGATCTGAAACATAGACCTCTCCCTCAATCTCTTTTGTTTGAAACACTGCCACTGCACCCACTGGTTCGCGACTCATCTATGTATCCTCAACATTATTCTCCACTTTATAAATATCATCATAGGATGATCGGTTCGATGCAGGAGATTCGGGTGATTCCCCTTTTGGATGGGCCTCAGCAAACGTTTTTTTGGTTTTTCCGAAATATTCAATGGCATGTCCCTGTCTTACCATCCATTCATTAATGTTCTCTCCATTCTTTCCATAAAAGGTCCCTAGAATGCGCCCATACTTATCCGGTTTGTACAATTGTACCACCACCAAATTATTATTTTCCTGCATTTTATTGATCATTGCTTGTGTGGATAGCTTGGCCGCCGCAATCTCTTGCTCCCGATCCGGATTGGACTTTAACGGTTTCTTTTCAGGGGTATCGATTCCATACAACCGAATCCGATACTTGAAGATCTTCTTTGTCTCTTGATGGTACATTGCAACATCTATCGTATCTCCATCCACGACACGCAAGATCTTGACCAATTGTTTGATGTTCTGATAGGATACATAGGGTGTATTGATATCAGTACTGTGCTGATATACCTCCCCTGTCCATTGATGAATCGGTTCCTCTACATTAGGGTCTTCTACGCAAATACAGTTTCCCATAACTACCTTTTCATTGTTGCGACGATATCATCAATTTTATCGTTCGATGTATCCTTTTTCAACCAAATCTCTGATAAATACATGATGTTTTGAAATGATTTTTCTACATTGTTCGTTAATTATTTCATTACAATTTACGCGAAAATGGGTTGCTTCATAATATGTCATGGCCACTTCTTTCCATTTTCCAAGATACCAGTGTTGAGGTTCGCGTTGCATTGCCACGCGATAGAATTCGGTTAGATTTTCCGTTATTTCCACACCCAAATGAGTTAATTTCAATAGAATAAAATCCTCTAATAATTCTCTTGCAGCGAATGATTCGAGTGTCATGAGACTATTTTTAATTGCTTTTATGGTAATCGCAGATAAATGATATCGATGCCATAAATTTTTGTCAAATTGATATTCATACAACGTGGTCAATGCCCAACGAAGCTCACGATGATGTTTTAGCTGAAAGTAAATCGATAACAACTGATTATAAGAAAAGTTAACATTCGTCCAAGGATTTCTGGGCCATTGAGGGATCGCAAATCCAGCATCATGATGCAACAATTGTGTTTCAATGTGCGTTGCTAAACTGGTCGCATCAAATATAAACTTTCTTTTTGCATTCCAGTCATATACTTCTACTACTTTTTCAGGAGGACACTGCGTGATGGGATCGATGTGTTCGTCCGTTTTTTGATCGATTTTACGCTGTCTCCATCGGCGCAATAATGCACGCATTCGTTCCCTTAACCGCATCTCAAGAATATACGCATCGAATACTTGATCCCTCAAATGATAATATAATTCATTGTCATCATCGTCATACGCATCTTCTTCGTCCATAAACTTTTCTAAATATTTCAGTCGCTTATGAAGGTTCTGTGGAAGTTTGGAGATGATTTTACGAACATACCGATTGGGCTGGATCCATTCAGGAACCAATAAGTTGATTCCATCTGTATCAAAAAAACGAAGTACCCTTCCTGATTTCAGTTTTAGTATATTATAATCATGTTCGTATTCAAAAGGAATACCCTTTCCTGAGTTTGGTTTATGGCGTTTAGGGGAAGGAAACAGTTTATTTTCAGAATGATATCCACTTTCTTCTGCAGGTTCAATTACAATCATTGTATTTTCATAGAGGGCCCGAAAGGTCATTGGAGTATTGCTACTCTCCATAACCGATTAATAGCATAATGGTTATTTATTTTTAGGCACTTCATCAAAGATGAACAACTTCATTCGATTGTTTTCTTTGTCGATGATTCCAACTTGATTTCCGTTTGCATTCAAGAGTTGATTTTCGTGAATCCAAAGGGGTTCTTTGGTGGGCTGATCTTTTACTTTTTCTAATTGAATTGGATTCGTTCCTTCAATCACCATCATTCGTTTCGTTCGATGAAACGGGCAGAACTCGGATTGATAGGCAACCGCTTTTCGACAGTACACTGTTATGTTATCGTGCTGTTGAAACGCTCGGCACTGGGTATGATCCGAATCATGAATGATAACCTTGATCGAATCCGCAGAAGGAAGAACCTTCTTGATTAGCTCCTTCTCAGAAACATGAAGACGCTTGGCGAGTTCTCCAATGTAGCGCTTGGATTGAGCAAGAAGAACCGACTCCAAATTCTCCCAGAGTAGTCGTGGAACTTTGTACTCCATGTGGCAGTTCATCCTACGACGACAGGCCTATCAAATTTTATCAGTGAAAATTTTATCGCAAAAATTTTATCGGTGGTGCGGTTTTTTACGTGTATGACGGACATGTTTCTTTTTATGAGTCGGACGAAATACGTGTGTACGACGCGTCGCATGGAAAGAGTGCTTCTTTTTGTGAGTGGAAGATGAATGGGGTCCCATGGATTCAAAGAAATGCTTCACGGATTGCATAACTTGCTGGAACAATGCGACGTCCTCAAACTGGTAAAAATGGATCTTCACGTAATGACGTGCCTTATTATGACGATCACGGCGATCAAAATGTAGAAACTGAAGTTTACCCACCACCGATCCATTACGTTCAATGATCACATCGACATTATCCTTTCCTTCATTGAACTGCACCGTAAATGCCGGATCGATTTCACGAATGACCGATTCTAACTTTGCCGCATGCATTCGATGTTTGAATCGAAAATGGTGTTGTTTAGGAGAAAATTCAGGATAAGGCATAATATGAGGAAAAATCTTCTTTGGATTCTGGATCTCTACCGTTTCCGCTAGTTTGGCCGTATCGATCGGTTTGGTCATCCGATTTTCTTCTGGTTTCTCCTCCTGAGCTTCTTGTTTCTCTTTTGTATGGGTATCTTGACCTTCCGGTTTTGCTTCCAATTGAAATGCTTTCTCCAAGATATTTCTTTCATGATTCACATGGGTCGGTTCCATAACGGGCTCCGAATCATCCGATGAATCATCAAACGATGCAACAAAATCGGGTTTATGAACCGCCATCCTACTTATCCGAGAGAGGATTGCGGGCAGAACAGGATCGAAAAAAATCCAGGATGGTAGAAATGGAATCGCCTCAAAATTCCATATGGGGTCCTGAACTGTGGATGATTCTCCATTCCTCCGCAGAACGAATCGGAACCAAAGCAACCCGATTGCCCAAAGAAGAATCCCGTATTTGGATCGGACTCCTGCGAAGTTTACAATATTCCCTTCCCTGTCCTCTTTGTAAAAAGCACTATGCATCCTACTGGTCCCATTCCCCTCTTCCTCTTATTACTCGCGAGGCAGTTCGTTCTTGGTTAGGTACTCTTCATCATCAAGTCAATCAACGTACAGGAAAACCAGAATACACAGAATCGTTGACAGAAACATACGGACAACCATTCCATTTTACAAAACATTATTCCATTGTTGTCAAACACATGACTCATGCGGTTCGTCTAGGATGGTGTTCCCGCGAAGATGTTCAGCGTACCGTCCGTTTCTTTGAAGAAATGAAACGGTTTTATGATTTCTTCTAACGAAGTATTGTTCTACGCATCACATGCCGCATCCGGATCAGGAATGCACGCCACCGGTCCATTGGTGATGGCACTTGGTGGCAAAAGACGATTGGCAATTCCAAACAAGTCCGATAAACGATCCTGGCCAATTCCACTGAGCATTGAATACCAGTAGTATCCACTCACACTAAATGCTCCTGCCGTCAAGATGGTTCCAATTAAACTCTCGCATCCGATTCGATAATGAAAGAATACAAGAACAAGACCCACAATAACAATCGAAATCAGGGCAACCATGGCCTGACTCGTTCGGTTGCTTGTCTTCATATCCGATGCACTGTTTGTATCTACCGTGAGAGATGGGTCCGTGGTTTGAAGAGAATACAATTGAAGGGCATTATGAAACATATATCCAATAAAGAAGGTAATCATCGCCATCCACGCACTAGATACGACCTTTTCATCCTTCTTTCCTACAGGAGCTTGAATGGTGGTAAAGGGTATCACGATACGACAAATATCTGTTGTTTGTACCTTTGTCCAACTTTCAGGGAGCCAGCTAAACAGAAAATCCATAATGGTCGCCCCCAATGGTACCACAATCAAAAAACCCAATAGGAAAAACAGAATGGCATAATTTGCCGTAAAGAGACCAATGATTAATAATGTTCCACCGATCGTTAACGGTAGAGTCGTTAATCCACTGTATAGAAACACAGGAATGTCCGATATGATTTGTTTTAACGAATCCATTCTCCTATTTACCCTTTATTTTTATTGTTCAGAGGCAATATTCGAGCACACATAAATAGGATCATTCTTATCTGCCTTCGATACCATATAGGGTAATCCAAGGAAATTCATTGCTTCTTGACCAAAGATGGATTTATTGAGACTGTAAAAGCCTGCTCCGACCAAGAGGGCAACAAAGACGGCAATGCAGATTTCTCCAAAGGTATCACCGCAATCGGAAACAAATAAGCGAACCAGAATGAATGCGAGAACCAAAAGCATAATAAAGACATACGATACGATGCTACGTGATTTCCACTGTGGACCCATTGCCTCGCGCGTCTCGGAAAACTCCTTGGTCGCCAATCCCAGATAGGTCGCCATCGCCGTTATCGAAAAGACTCCGTAGGATGGATAAGGATCGTGAGAAAAGATTCGCTTGGCATCGAATTGATCTGATGTGTATCCTGCACGACACTTGGTATTCGTATCCATTGGCCGGGGTTCCACCCCTACACTTTGTGCAATCAACCAGTGAATCAAACGATGAGATAACGTGGTTTCAAACACAAATATAGCAAATACGCCAAATGAAAAATTATGAGTTAAAAAGTACATCAAGAGGGATCCAAATAATAGCGAATCGGGCATCAGCTTATGAATTCCCGCCACGGCATCTCGAACCATCGAGGGAATACCGGTAATGGCGCTTGCTAATTTTTCGAATCCTGATTCTGACATCTCCTACTACTTCATCGTACAAAATCAACAAGACATAAAGCTTATTCTGCGATTTATATCTAATGGGTATTCCCTCTTATTATAAAAAATTACTCGATACTCTTCCTACCCTTATTCAACGTAGTCATCCCGATGTGGCCGTTCAATGGCTCTTTATGGATTTTAATTGTCTGATTTATCATTGTCTTCCTCATGCCCCCGTGTATCCTGGAGATTCGCAAAAAGATGAATGGGAATCTCAGTTTATCGCGTGTATTGTGGAGTATTGTCTCAAGGTCATTCATAAGGTTTCTCCTCAACACGGTGTTTATCTCGCCATCGACGGTGTTGTTCCCATGGCCAAAATGCGACAACAGCGCCTGCGTCGTTTCAAGTCCGTCTGGTTGACTCAGCACCCTGAAGATCCTTCTCTCCCTGTTGGCCCTAAGTGGGATACCAATGCCATTACCCCTGGAACGGTATTTATGAAGAAACTGCATGACGGTCTCGAAGCAATGATTCAGAAAAAAGGAAAAGGAATATGGATATTGAGTTCCAGCGATGAACCAGGCGAAGGAGAGCATAAACTCATGAATGCCTGGCGAACCGGGTCATATGGTGGAAACTTTGCAGTGTATGGCCTCGATGCCGACTTAATTGTTCTCTCCCTTCTCGGTCAAGAAATGTGCTCTTTGGATAATAAGATATGGCTCTTTCGTGAAGAGATTGATAAGGGTAAAATCGCATATGATAAGGAAGGAGAAGAACAATTCGAATGGTTTTCCATTCATGCCTTGCGCGATTGGTTGGTGGGATCATCCGATCGCCGTCAAACCATCATGAATTATTGTTTTGCCATGTCCGTTCTGGGAAATGATTTTCTACCCTCTTCCCTCGGCCTTAAAATACGCGACGACGGTCATGGGGAACTCTTATCTTTCATTCAGACATTGCAACTTCCATTGATTTATTCCAATACAATGGAAATCTCACAGGAAGGTCTCCAATTCCTTTTTACTCATTTTACAAAAAGCGAATCTCATCGCATTGAGAAATCCATCTCCAAAAAACAAATGTTCGCTCGAAATCTGGGCGTCCATGATCTTCCTCTTGGGCATTCGAATTGGCCTTTATTGCACATGGAGGAAGATTCTCTGTTAGAAAACGGTTCACGCCACCTCTGTTCGACGTGGAAACAGAAATACCTGACACAATTCTTTTCGGGTCATTCACAATCCGCGATTGTAAAAGAATATTTGTATGGGATTCAATGGATTTGGGCATATTATACCGGTCGTATGGATCAGATTTGTTTTAATTGGTATTATCCATATTCTCTTCCGCCCCTATGGGAGTGGGTACGAGACGCAGTCATTCAAGGAGATCTTCCTGAATTTCCAGAAAAAATATGGGTTCGCGCAACAGACATTCGTCCAGTAGAACAGCTGGCACTTGTTCTTCCTTTGGAGAGTTGGTCATTGATTCCTCCCTGTAAGGAAAGATCCTTTCCAGCGATGGCGCCCCAGTTTTATCCACGCGTCTTTGGATTTGAATCAGTAGGTAAACGTTTTTTCTGGGAATGCGAGACTCAACTTCCATTACCGAGCATTCGAGAACTCAAAGCGGTAATGATTTAATGTTTTCTTCAAAGTCTTGCTGGGCTTCCAGAAATCCCTCACCATCTGGACGATAACGTCGTTCCGTTTCCACTTTTTCTTGAGCCTCCTCACGAACACGTTGAATCAAATGACGATCATGGGAGTCATCTAGATGCATGATACGCAATATTTCATACAACGATTCTTGATAGGAAATATCCATTTCATCCACATTGTTCAGTTCACTTTTAATTTTCTGGTGGATTTCTGAAAGAAACATACGAGTATACAAACGACGCTGAAATCGTTCCATAAATCGGCCCAAAATCCGATTGGCATAAAAGTCGCAATGATGCCATTTTAGATGTTGATCTACACCTAGTTCATGATTCCAGTAATAGTATGTATCATTATAATGAGTAGGAAGAACGAAATAATATACATCATTTCCATCCAAATAATGTAGAATAAAGGTGAGTTGTTTTTCTTCTTTCCATATACGTTCAACTTCATCCATGGGATAGGTAGGAAGACGCGACAAATCAATCGAATTCTCGAACGATACAATCGGAAGAGTGGGGGTTGTGCCTACTGGAATATAATCGCCTAATCGATAGAGATACATGGATACCATATGTCTCTGTAGATTTGATTGTCAATTTTCTATTTGGAGAAGAAACCGAAACAACATGTTTCGACCTGTTTTTCAACCGCTGTCAAATTGACTCCTTTTGATACATCGATCAAGGTTTCTAGGATAACAGGGCCCGTGGTCTGCGATACCTGTATCAATTCATCGAATTCTTTGCTGTCGCTTGCCACGAAATGAATCAGACGTGTTAGTAATTGCAGAGAGACTGTTTTTTTAATTGTTCCTGCTATCTTGGCACCATTCAATTGGACCGACTCCAGGAGAGTCATGATCATTCCCAGAAGTTTGGTGATCTTAACCGGTATCGGAAGAGATGCATCATGCAAAATCAATTCTGCACCCGTCATGGCATCTCCTGAAATTAATGACATGATTGCATCATGATCTTCCTTATGCTCCATTTCGATAAGTCCTTCGGCGGTTGACATATCTTCTTCGCCGTGAGATATTTCTACGTGTTTTTCTACGTCGCCTCCCTCCATTTGATTCAGAAACGTCAAATCGACCTATTTTGATACTGGTTGGTGTATCCGATACACTAAATCTACCGATTTGGACACTTGATGAATTTGATACGGTGGGTTGAGCAGGAAGATCGGCTTGAGATCCATTATTGGGTTCATTGATATCAAATACTAAAAATCTTCCATGCTGTTTACCTTGAATCTTGGGAGCCTGTAAGGCAGATTGTACATTCTGAGAGTGTGCCGCTTGATAATTTTCTGAATTTCCAATGGCTTTAATTCGTTCATGCGCTTCTTGATTTACAATCGTCATTAAAGGAATACCAGTACGTTGGCTATTTCTCTGAGCTTGAGTGGATCGATCTCCAAGATGCAGAGGACGGGTAGATGCTTTTAGGGTAAGTTTTTTCCTTGCTGTTTCTGCCATCTATTTCTTCTCTTTATTTTTTTGCGTATCAAATCAAAGATTCGAATGTGGAAACCAAGATAGATGGGAAACCAATCGTCCGCGATCGATCCCGTTCATGTTCGCATGTATTCGAATATGATTCAAATTCATGATCCGATGAAACGAATACAAGTCATCCAAACATGCATGGCATCCACTGAATATATCTCTTCGGCCAAACGCGGAGGAATCTATAGCTATCTTCTTCATTATATATCTACCGTCCAGTCCGGTGGACAACCTCCCTTACTTCCGGGAGAACAAGCGTCTCCCTCACATACTTCTTATCAACCTGCTATGCCATCTATGCCCGCTGTTCCTCGATCGATGCAAACCGTACAACACGGGATTGGAGCAACCCATCCTTCCCTCATGAACGCCCCTACTGCATCGACATATCAACAACACGCATACGCACACACTTCGCAATCGCAATCTCAGCAACAGCTCGTTGCGCATCAATCCAATCAGCCCAGCTGGAAGGTTATCACCGATACCCCCAAACAAAAAGCCATCTCCTACTTTTCTTCTTGTCTCGAAGTCCTCAACATCCAAGAAGAAGTTGCCCTTACGGAAGAAACACTCAAAGCCGCCTATAAGAAAATGGCCCTACGATCTCACCCCGATAAAGGAGGATCCGAAGAATACTTCGAGGCCGTCACGCGTGCCTACGCCTATTTGGCTGAAATCCTCAAATTCATGCGTGGTGGTAAGCGCGACACCCAAGGTGGTAAAGTGGATTCGGCCAGTGTTCAACAACGCCGCGAATCCGATGCGAAACAATGGGAGTATGGTGGCGAACCTGTCCGTCTCAACGCCAAGAATCTCGACATGAACGCCTTCAACAAACTGTTCGAACAAACTCACATGCCCGACCCCGACTCCGACGGATACGGTGATTGGCTGAAATCGGCGGATTCCAAAGCCGCAAACAGTCAAAAGTTCAAAGGAGAGTTTAACAGAGATGTCTTCAATCGAATGTTCGAGGATGAAGCACGTAAGGGCGGAAAGCAGAGCACGAACTTGATTGTTCATCCTGGTCAAATGGCACTGACGCTGAACCCCACGAGTGGTGTCGATCTGGTGGGAGAACGCCCCGATAGTTATACGGCTGCTCCCAATTCACGGTTCCAGTTCACCGATTTACGCGGTGCTTATACTTCCGAATCCACCATTTCGGACAAAGTGGCAAATGTTCAAGTGGGAGATCGAAACTTTGAACAATACAGGGCTTCACGCGAGAGGGCACCCGATCCGTTTACACAGACCGAACTTCATGGTATTCGCGACTTTGAAAAACGCCAGGCCCAGAACGATGAACTGCGTGAACGTAGACGGGCGGAGATGCATATGAAAAACCAGCAATATCATGATCGCATGAAACAGATGGTGATAACCGATGGGGTTGATTTGAACCAGAAGAAAATTGGGTACTAGCGGACTGAAGTCCGCTCATAGCCCCATTTCTAAAGAAATGGGGGTACTAATGGACTTCAGTCCGCAAAAATATCAAAGGATTTTTATTTAAACATATAGTGCTCATCTTCAATCGAAAGATCATCCCACTCCAGGCTTTTGATCGTATTATTATATCCGACCCAAACACCTGCTTTTCCATCCTCCGAAATCCATTCATCTTTGATCCAACAGGAAGGGTATTTTGAGGTCATGGACTTTAACCATGTATAATCTGGTAGCCATGCAGTTGAATAATAAAACCGCATTCCATTTTTACCAGATTGTTTGACAATTCCCTGTACCGATTGCCTATCAGACTCCAGTTGTTCTTTTAGTTCAGATGGATACGTTATGGTGATATGATTAACACATTCGTTCGGCATGTGATCTATTATCTTATTATCGACTTAAGTTCTTTTCATGGATCGCTTTCTTGTATTTCGCTTTTTAAGATTCCTTTTCCCGCCTCGTCTTCTTGAACGATTTTCTCTATTTTTTCTTCTTGGGCTATTTGATCTTTTTGATCTTAGATACTCACGGATATCCCCAATCATAATCATTTTTTCATATCCATTTCCTTCTTCTCTTGGTCCATTAAAGTTAAAAGCACGTGGATTTTCTTTCATTCCAAGTTTGTCCCAAAATCCAGCACTTCCATCCGCATCAATAAATAATTTTTGTCTATCGATACGCCTAATACCTTCCTTTTCAATTCCTGCCATCATACCTTGTATAAGTGCGGTAGATAGTTTTCTACCTTGTAGTTCATCATCTATCCCAATCGTCATATGATTTACAAATCCTGTTCCAAAACTTTCATATTTATTACCTTGTTGGATTCCCAAGCCTTCTATTGTAAAATGACCTTTTTCTAAATCATCTAATTCGCCTTTAGTAAAATGATCCTTATATGATCTTTTATCAATTAATTTAATGGTTCGATATACTGTTCTGACACTTGCACGTTCAATTTCATTAGAAATTTCAGAAGTCCACTCACGTGGGTCTCTTTCTCGATAATTCATATAAACAAGGGTAAGTTCGGAACTATTAGGAAGAATACCTGAAATTTCCGTTTGAAATTGTGTTATATAAAAGGGCTCGGCACTTGCCATTCTATATACGATATGGATTTAAAAACCGGGATATGATTTTATGGGCACTTTTCATAATAACGGTCTTTTTACGCACTTTTTTAGAACATCTGTATTTTTGCACACTTTTTTCTAACAAAGGTATTTTTGGGCACTTTTTTCTAACAAAGGTATTTTTGGGCACTTTTTTCTAACAAAGGTATTTTTGGGCACTTTTTTCTAAAAAGTGCTTAGGTGTTAAAAAAATCACATGGGCTACATCCATGCCATCGTTTTGTTTCCTTGATATGCTGATCAATTTCGCGATTCAATGTATCACTTAGATCGATGTAGCGTTGTCGATGAGTCACCGTCGCATTAAACGCTTCATTCTTCATTCCATCGCAAATATCAATGAGCTCTTTTTTCCTTTGAATGTCATCACGTACTTCTCCCAATAGCCCTTTCATATGACCTGCACGCGACGTGATTTGTTGTAATGATAATTGACATCGTGATAGTTCTTTTTGAATATCCATGATTGTTAGTCTTCTTGATTCTTTTTCCCTTCTTAACCATATTTTCTTCTTTTCTTCTCTACGATTCATTCGTTCTTGATTTCGTTCTCGTATTTTTTGATTGGTTGTTTCTAAGTTCATTACAGATCGTTCTTGTTCTTTCGGATCGTCATGAGGATCTACCACTAGAACTTCATCTTCTAGTTCATCTTCGCTTTCTACAATATATTCTAATGGAACGCTCTTTTCGGCCGACAATTGTTGATCGAGTATGTTCACTTTCAATTCTAGCTCATATTTTTCATTATTGTAGGTACGATATCGTTCTAGATAATCTTTTTCTTTCTGTTTCAGCTCATTTCGTTCCTGTGTAAGGGTATGAATAGATTGAACGGCTGTTTTTAGTTTATTAATAATCAACATTTCGCTATTTTTAATTTCCTTGACAAGTGCAAACAGATTCGATGAATAGATTTTAGGATACCGATAGCGAATCGCCTCAGGAACAATAAATTGATCTGAACTCTGAATTTCCTTGATTTCACGTTCAATTTCTTCTAGTGTTTTTTCAATATCAACCGTATTACCAAAAAACAATGATCTACCACTTTTGAGTTCAATTCGCGATTCCAAATTATGAAATCGCTGTGCGGCCATCAAATGATTCTGACTTTTTTCCGCTAATTTCAGATAATTAATGATCGATAAAATAAAAGAATTTCCCGCATTCAAAGATGAAATAATAATCGTTCCATTTGAATAATCCTTCAAAATAAAATTCAAGATGGAACAAACTGCTGCCAGTAAAATAGCCGGCAACATCAACGTATTTAGTCGTTTTTCACAATAGGTTTTGCTTTCGGTATAAATGATCTTTTGGCCTTTTAAATACAATGCCAAAATATCCAGAGAAGTAGAAGTTATGTTTTCGTCAAAATTGTATGATTCTTTCAAAATTTTCACCACATCATTATATGAAACTGTATGATTTGGATTGAGAACATCTCCTGTTTTTTCTTCTTGAACCGTTACCGTAACATCACCACCTTGCTTTCCAATCACATTCACGCTCGCATTACGTGTTGCAGTAGTTGTCGCAGTAGTTGCAGAAGTCGACGGATTGGAAGTTGTCGTTTTAGTAGATGGTATCACGACCGTATTCACATTTGTTGCAGGAGTCGACATTTTTACCAGTTTCGAATTTATATTCGTTCATAACGCTCACCACCCCTCTTGGCCTCTTCCAATCCATCATGACATATGGTATATAACCATTTTCCACCCGTTGCATGTAAACTTACCTTATGAACATTACGATTTTTGCATTGTACCATGAAGAAATATTCTGTTTTTTCCATAATCATTTCAACACTTTCAATTGAATCAATTAGAATCGTTGTATTATTCAACGTGATCCACTTACTCGACATCTCTATGAAGTTTACACAAAGTTTAAATAAATTCCTAACATGTTCTAAACAATCTAAACCAGTTAACCCTACCAATAACTAATATGGAACACGCCCTGCAGCAATTAGGGTTTCAACGAATCGATGAGGTTTCCACGGAGTCCTTAAAACGAGCCTTCAAACGTGCCGCCGTGGAGTCCCATCCTGACAAAGGAGGATCCGAAGGCGATTTTGATAATGTCCTGGCGGCATACTTGTATTTGTCAAACATCTTGAAACGTACAACAGGTGGCCGTGGCGGATTTCAAGTTCTGGATCCATCTGAAGTGCGACAGGCCCGTGAGGATCAGTTCGTTTCTGAACTTAATAATTTGGTTTCAGAAATATTTGATCAAGTGGATGCTACAAAGAATGAGACATTTCTCAAAGAATTCAATGAACAATTCGAGAAAAACCATGTTCGTGAAAATGAAGTTGGGTATGAAACCTGGTTTCGGTCTCATGATGATGTCAAAGAAGACCCCATTCAGGCAGACAATCCATTTGATTGGAATCGCTCCTTTGAAACGAGGGTCAAACTGGGAAAACCAGAACCAACCTCGCTGATTCTTCATCCCGATCAAATGGCATTTGTATCAGGATCGGCACGTGGTTCCGCCTTGATTCAGGGATCAGGTCATTCCTTCACATCGGAGGTCGAGGCGAATCCTGAATATACCGATCTTCATGATGCGTATACTGCAGAAAATACACTTTATGATAAGATTCCAGTCTATCAAGAACGCGAACGAACTTTTGAATCACTCTTAAAGGAACGTGAATTAGTGTATACGACGGAATTGGATCGTGATTTGGAGGCAATCGCTGCGTATGAAAAACAGAAACAGGAGGAGGAAAAAGCACACAAACTGCGTGTTGAGGAATATTTTAAAAATACGGCTTCGAGTGTCTGGGCATTACAAGGTGGACGAAGTGAACAAGGTGCACAGAATGATCATAGTACGCAAGCGTTAGAAGAGGAAAAGGATTCCTTTGTGAAAGAAATCTAAGACGGATAGTAGGATCGATTGATATGGAAGCCTTTTCTATTCTTCTCACCATATTGGTCGTATTATTCATCGTTGCCTTAACATACGCTGTACTCTATTCAAAGGATTATGTCAAATACAACCCTTTTGCCGATAAGCATATTCTTAAGAGAGGATTGGAAAAACCTGCCATCTGGCTCTACTACGATCATTCCGATGTGAATGCCCGTCAGGGTTTTGATTTTGGTGCACGTTCTAGTCGAGCCCTGAATGTTCCCTTTCTCAATCTCTGCTACGAATCCATTGTCAAACAAAACAAGGACCACTATCGTATCGAAGTCATTGGAGGATTAGCCGGTGCGGCAGAATTACTAGGAGGGTGGGAGCATTTGCCTTCCGGATTACGCAACCCCCTCGCACCTGTTGGTGAGGCGGAGTTGAACTATCTTCGCACGGCCATTTTGGCCAAGTACGGTGGTCTATGGCTTTGTCCATCCTCTGTATGCCTGAAAGGATTCGGTGTTTTACCCAAGGACAAGACCGTCTTTTTTGGAACGGATTTGGATGAAACCTATGCAGGGTCGGCAGGAACCAATGTACCAGGCTTTCGTGCCATCTGGACACCCAAGGCGGATCATCCCATGTTTGTTGAGTGGGCGGCAGTATGTCATACACGCTTGGATGAAAAACGTGGTGGCAGTCAAATCCGCGGGGATGCCAAATGGGATTTTGTTCGATTCTCTACTCAATACGTTTCCACTGGTCTCATTGTTGATCCTGCGGCCGAGGGAATGCGTAAGAAGAATGGCAAGCGTATTCAATTAGAAGATTTACTGGCATCAGGAACGGATGGCAATTTACCTTTTGACCTCTGTTCCTATACTACGTATGTTCCATTTCCATGGGCCGAACTGACCGATCGTCGCGTCTTCGGCTGGTTTCTACAAATGAGCGAAACTCAAATCATGCACTCTGATTTAGCGGTGAAGTATCTACTTGAGAAATCAATTCATGCCTAAAATGAAAATCGAATGTATATATCATGTATCTCCCGTATGATATTGAACTCATCATCTATCGATATCTTCATGAATTGAACATGATTCATATTCGGAAAGAATTGAAGGACACCCTTTCCTTTATGACGGATTGTATGAATTTCTTTCGTTTGTATATACCCAAACTTTTTATGGAACGATTATACAAATGTGATTTTTTTAACAATCCATTTTTTAGTAAAACCATTCATAAATACATTCATTCTAGAAAAATGTCATACTGTTTTGCTCAACTTGTCGGATCCTGTAATGTTTTATAAATAACATTTTGTAATGCTAAAATGCTTGTATTCCCTTTACAATAGGAAATCCAAGAATGAATTAAAAATTTATGAATCATGATATTATCCTTGAATTGATTGTTTCCAAACAATTGATTAATCACTTGAAAGCTTTCTAGAATATCCTCATAGGCATATCCGCGTTTCCAAATATGGAGAAGACTCTTGATGGCTTGTACCGAATCGCCCGTTGACATGGCATTCAACAACGGAATAAAATCTACATAAAACGGAGCCGAACAAAGAACCTGCACACGTTTCATTGTTATTTCTTCCTTAAGCGTAATATGAATATCTCGAATTAATTTTAACAATCTGATCAAATCACTGATGTTATTTGCGGCAATATTAATGATCCAGTTCCACATATCATCCGTTATGGTATCCGGTTTGGGCATACCAACATAGGATAGGAATTGATTGCGATACAATATCGAATCGATCGGGTTCATCGCAATATGAATACAACGAGATCGCAAGGCGGGAATCAAATCTTCTTCCGAAGTTCCAATAAATAAAAATCGGGTAATGTGGGAATACGATTCCATCGGACGTCGCAATGCCTGTTGAGAAATCTGTGGAAATGTGTCGACATCATCCACAATGACCCATCGAAACACATTCTTTCCCAATGACATTTGTCGAATAAACAGGCTAACTTGTCCACGAATGGTTTGAATTCCGCGATCTTGATCAGGGCCCAATAATAAACATTCGTCGTTGGATTCTAACCCCCATTGCGAGGGGTTCATTCTATGATTCGTACGCGCATAGGATTGCAATAATTCACGAACCAATGTTGTTTTTCCACATCCTGCCGATCCTGTTAAAAAAATATGACACGGTGTCTCCAATTGAGCCTTACATTCTTTCCAAACCGTATCTTGACCCACAAGAGATGTCATGGGTCTTTATTCCATTGTCTCTCTCCGACTTTAGATTACCTAACTTAAACGAGGCCAGTATACACCGATTAAAGGGATGTCCTCCAAATCCTTATATGATCTTCTCGGTGTTTCAAAGAGCGACAGTTGTACTGCCATCAAAAAAGCGTATTTAAAACTGGCGCGCATTCATCATCCTGATAAAGGAGGAAATCCTGAAACGTTTAAAGAAATTACCAAAGCGAGTGATATTTTAACCGATGAGAAAAAACGCAAAATCTACGATGAAACGGGAATGACCGATGAACAAATGATGGAACAACAAAATGGATTTCCACCAGGATTTCCTGGGTTCCCAGGATTTCCTCAAGGAGGAGTCCCCTTTGAATTTAATATTAATGATCTATTTGGAAATATGTTTGGTAATCCACCCGTTGGACAACCGCGCGGTCCTGTTCGAAAAGGGAAAAAACCGGCACCTGCGGTACAGACCATTCCCATTACCTTAGAACAGTTTTATCTTGGTCATAAATTCGATATCATGATTAATCGTCAATCCTTTTGTTCCCAGTGTGATCATACCGGTGCAAAATCGAAAGAAACCTGCCGAAAATGCAATGGTCAAGGTGCGGTTACTCAGGTGATCCAAATGGGACCCATGGCGATGCATACAACGGGTCCGTGCCTGGATTGTCAAGGAAAGGGAGAACGAATCATTGAAGTATGTACACCATGCAACGGAACTGGTTTTCATGCAGAAAAGAGAAATCTATCCGTACATATTGCACCAGGAACAAGGGCTGAAGAGACATTCTTGTTTCCTGAAGTCTGTTCCGATCATCCCGCATTTGAACGTCCAGGGGATGCCCAAATCATTCTTCAGGAAGATCCCAATGATCCCGCCTATAAACAATTCAAACGTATCGGTGATCGTCTTCAACACTTGGAAACAAAAATATCCATCTCTCTTTCGGAAAGTCTACTGGGATGTGTGGTTCAAATCGATGGCCACCCAGGATACGACGAAGGACTCTTTGCACAGATTCCTGCTGGCTCGTTCCAGAATGATCGGTATGTCTTGAGTGGGTTTGGTATGCCGATGCCTGGTGTACTGGGAAAGCATGGTGATTTGTACATTATTGTGGATGTTTCTATTCGTCCAGCAGAGCGATCGTTATTTGTATCAGAAGGTTCTACTCTTTTGAAATCGCTATTTCAAGAGAAGGTGAGATCTCATTCTTGTTCGGAGGATTCCATTCAGAAGGATATTTATTTACAACCTCAATAACAATCATAATAATCGTATGGAGAATGTGTCCATTTTAATTCTTTTTTGTCATCTTTGATAATGACTTCGTATCGTGTTTGATCCATTTGATTGGGTCCTTGATAAATAAGAATGTCTCCTGCTGAGGCAGTTGCAAGGAAATCTTCTTTTCTTTTATCTTGCTCTTCTTGGGATAAATCGGTCCAAATCGTACAGGTGCTCATGTTATGTTGTCTTTTAACATAACATAGGAATCTTTCAATTTTTATATTCTTTTTTTGTAGACTTTTTCTTACACTTCAAGCTTTTTGGGTGCTTTTTGCGAACTTTTTCTCAAAAAGTTCACATGGCCTGACGAGCCGCCGCGCCATCAAATTCGACGCCACTGTTCCATTGTGGGCTCATGCCTGTCTTGGAGTAATCGGAGAGAAGCATGCTAGCACTCGAGACGGGTGCAAAGTCAAGCTTCGAACCACCACGCTGCTTATTGCGGGTGCGACGCTGACGTTGACTGCGACGCTGACGCTTGGAACGGTTGCTGCGCTTGGAACGAGACTTACGCTGCTTCTTGCTCTTCTTGTTCTTTCGGCGACGACCTCCCGCTTGATCCTTCAAGCCAGCGATGTCCGCATAGGCCTTCATGGTTCCAGCCGTCATGGCCGCACCCTGCATGGATGCAGGGAGTCCCTCGTGGCCAATCACGTTAACGGGTGCACCCGCAAGAGACCCGCCGTGTTGACCCATATGATACTTCAAATAATCACCGCCATGTCCCATGGCCATTTTCGATGACCAGCCTCCTGCAAGACTGTCTGAAAGTGGCGCACCCATGAGTGCGGAGGAACCGCCTTGCTGACGTTGACGCTGACTGCGCTGACGTTGACTGCGTTGACGCTTAGACTGCTTTCGAGTCCGGGATGCACGTTGTGATTTTCTTGACATTCTAATTAGCTGTTTGAAAATTATCTTCGATTCTGTGCTTGTTTCCATTCCATCATTTGCTGATACGTCTTGAAAATCGGCGGAGCATTCGGACGAAGTTGTTTTGTACTTGCAGCAGCATAAAATTCAGACACAGCCGAAACGAGTTTCGCACCACTTTTCTGTTGAACTACCGTGCTTGTATCATAATTCGAGGTATTGGGATTCGGAGTAGAAAGATTCGCCACGCAACATGGGGCAATCGATGGGGTTGACATGGTTCTACTGGTATCGTGAGAGATTTCCGGTCTCTGCCTAAAAAATACTCACCCTCCAATAGAACCATGCATCCTCCACAGTGGACCAATCAGATTCCGGATAATCTCCTTTGCAATTACTTTTATGTCTTTTTCGTTATCTTCTCCGTATGGGCCGGTCTTGCACTTCTCTACGGAGTATGGGTCTTTACCTCTTCCAAGATGACCGTGGGGATGATGATTGCCGTATTGATCAACATTCTCCTTTCTTTTGGAATTTCAGCAACGTCTGCGTTGTTCCTTTACTTGATGTGCGAACGGGCGCTGAAGCCAACTCTGAAGAATAAACAAGCTGCGTCAGCTCCAGCTCTGGCGATGATGTAAATACGATTTTTCCCTTTTTAGATAATGATTCCGAGAATCGTTCCAATCGTGTAGAACGAGAAGAAAGAAATACGAGAGCATGAGTACATTCGTTTCGTATTTGATCATCCCGCAGACGTTGGGCAATTTTTCCATTCCGTGCCCAATCGGAACGAAAGACCTGTGTGGAAATCGAAAGGGTCTCCGCCCATTCTTGAATATAAATCGAACTATTTCCTTCCGTGGGCAAAAGAAGTTTCGTAGGGACATCACCCAGTTCTTGTAAAATGGGAAGAAGAACCCGTTCTTGCAGATCATGTTCCGATACCTTATTGGTCGAACCAAATACGCCTAGAATAATGACCTTTGGGTCAAATATCGTATCCTCAAGGGTAGTCATGACGGGCAACCATTGTGGATCAAATCGATTCTTTCAATTTTTGCAAATGTAGATAAGATAAGAAAGGAAAAATGCTAGGCAAAGTGCAATGACGTGATGGAGTACGCATCTATATATTTTATTTTGCCCATAAACATCGCTGTATAGCATCAACGATAGAAAAATAAAAGTCAATACAATAATTTCTTGAAGCATAGACATCATTCTATCGATTACAATGAAGAATCATAGGCCTCCTGAAGAGATGCCAAATTCACCTTACGCTTCTGGATCTTACCCGAGACAACGTACAGCGAATTTTCCGTCAGAATGATGAAATCATCACCCACCTTGAATAGCTTCTTGATCAGTGAAGTAAACTCATCCTTTGACTTGACAAGGATCTTCTCTTTCGTATTCTGGTCTTCGCCAAGAAATGCAGTTCCTCCAGCCGTTTGACGGTAATAATCTAACATAATGGCACGATCCTGTTCAATGGCCAACTTCGAGGCCTGGATCATGGTTTGGGCCGAAGGCAAGATATCGGCGACTGCGTTTGCGCTGCCCGCGGCTGGAACCACGACGGGATTTGCTGGGGTAGAAGATGCCGGGGTTGCCATGTCTAAATCTGACAATAAAATATAATTCCTTTCTTTTGAATAAACGCAACTACTGTGTATTGGGAGGATACAATACCTTTGCATGATGTCGGTCAAAGACCTGGTTTAAGAAATCATAAGCGGATTCAATTTGTTTGAGTTGACGAGCGCCCGTAATAATAATTCGCCCCGTTCGAAAGATGCTCATCGTAATGCGTTTGCATTCTCCTTCTCCCTCTCCCGTACCCTGACCCTTGCAGAACGTTTTGCATTGACAAATTCCATTTCCTGGATTTCGAGCATTATAGAAGAATTTGGTGTTTACCCCTTGATAAATCGTTTTTTCCAGCATACTGAACAAGTTGTATTCATTGATCAGAATCTTGTGAAGTACATCCTGATTGATGAATTGATTCAAAGCATAATCGGTATTGATGAGTTGTACGGAAAATCGTTGAATGGATGCTTCTTCTTTAAAGGGTGATTCAGGGAGAGATCGAAAGACATTCAGAAGCCACTCCATGGCCTCCCGTGCAAAAGGTTCGGATGTCACACCCGTCATCTGGATCCCTCCATTTGCAAACAACTTAACATTTACTTCTTTCCAACCATCCCCCGCCGTTTTTCTACGAAGCACCATGGTAGATTGATTGAAGAACGACTTTGATGTTATTTTTCGATTGGTGAAAATGTCTTTGTAGCTGGAACCCAATACCATATTTTTATGTTCAAACTTGAGAATTCCCTCGTCTGGATACCAGATGGGAATCAGGATCGGACGAAGCGACTCAAAGAGCTGATCCAGCTGGATCGGCGTCCCCCAATGCGCCGTGATCACCATCGTGGAAACACGTAGATTTGATTTTGTATATGCCATTCGTGTGTATGCATTATTCTCCTCCACATTTGACTTCAAATTTCACTTTAAATTCCTTCATTAATGTTATTAAATGATCATGTGTTTCTTCCTTTAAGGTTGTATTATCCATAAGAAGAGAATACACTAAATTAATTCGATCAATAAGAGTTTGATCTAAAATATCAAATCGATCTGCAAGAAGAAGAAGTTCCGATACAATCATGTGAAAATCAATCGTTTCATCTTGAAGAAGGGAAGGAAGCTGAGATGGATGACAATGAAGATAATTCCAAATTCGTTGCTCTGTATCGGATTGACGTCCATGCTGTCGTAAATCGCCTCGTGTCATGGAAGTAAATAAATCTGCCGTTTCTTGATTTCGATTCGGTGGATCATATCTTATTTTTAGCAATCGTTGACGAAGTTTTGGATGGATTCGACTTTGTGAATTACAGATTAAAATAACACAAATATCGGTTGGATCGGTATTCAAAATCGTTTGTAGCGACAACTGGGCTGCCTCCGTCAAGGTTTCACACTCATCCAAGATCAGAAAACGGGGTGCCGTCTCCCCCGCCGTTCTCCAATCCACTCGAAGAAACGGGAAGACTTTCTGGCGAATCGATTCCAAACTGCGTTCATCCGCTGCATTCATTGAAATGCACATCAACGATTTACGATTCCCCCAAATCTGATCTACCAACCATGCAGCACTTGTTGTCTTTCCTGATCCAGGTGGTCCAAACAACAATAAGTGTTGAATGGTGGTTGTATTTTTTAAAAACATGGAAAAACATTTCCGAACCCGTTCACACCAAAAGGCGGTGTCTACGGACATCTTACTTCTACGCTGGCATATAATGCTTAAACCCTTTTCTGTTCTTTTTTCTTTGCCCTAAATATAACCATGTTTCACCCCATGATGTCTCTGTTCACTGCGGTGCTTTTCTTCCTCCTTGTTCCAGGCGTTCTCTTGTCTCTCCCACCAGGCTCGTCCTTTTTGGTCAAGGCCGCGTTCCACGCCGTCGTGTTCGCCCTTGTCTACCACCTGACCCACAAGATGGCGTGGAAGGCCCTGTATGGATCTCGATTCTAAAGGACTCTTATGTTATTACTAGGTATCGCAAGATGATTCTATTGGCTCGTGATACCCAAACAACTTAAATAAACCAATGACTGCATTCTACCAGTATGAGTGGAAGAGGTCGAGGTAAACGTAGCACAACTACAGAACATCCAGTGGATGCCCCTTCCAAAAAAACAAGTAAAAAGAAACAATTTCCCGTTGTCGCAGTGATTACTCCTGATGGAATTGAGGGTTCTCTCCTTTCAGGTGTACGTCGTCCTTTGATTGTTCATCTTCCCATTCAAAGCAGAGATGTTCCTATGACGGATATGCCGATTGTGTATGATCCACATCCACCAACCGAGGCGCAACCTTACGATTTGAATGCAGATAATCCATTTTGTGAAGAAGTAGAACAATTGACCAATACCGTGATTGTTCCACCTACCGAACCGGCTCCAATCGAACCGGTCGATTCTAAACCTGTTGCGGCAATTGAACCCGAGATCGATTACTATTCCCTCAAATCGACTTTTCTTGTTCAATTCAAAGATTCATCAGATATCAAACAGATCCCATCTCAATCCGATGCCGCCTGCTTTTGGTGCTGTCATACCTTTACGCATCGCCCTGTCGTATTACCCATTCGTGATACAGGTGAGTATCTAGAAGTATCGGGTAATTATTGCAGTCCTGAATGTGCGGTTGCCTATCTTTTTGACATGCGCCAAGATTCTCATACGCGCTGGGAACAGCTTGCACTTCTCTATCGCGTCTATGGAGAGGTTTGTCAAGGGACCATCCATCCTGCCCCACCACGTACGACACTGCGCCTGTTTGGTGGATCCTTTTCGATCGAAGAGTACCGTGCACTGATCCAATCTCATAAGGTGCGCGTCGATGTTCATCTGCCTCCGATGGTCAGCATTTTGGCCACCATGGATACGAAGCCCATCGATTTCTATGATGCGAGCTTGACTAAAAACGTAAATGAAACCGTCAAGGAACGCCTTCAAAAGGCAGAGGAAGTACTTCGTCTGCGTCGCACGAAACCATTAAAGGCATGGGAGTCTACTCTCGATGCATGCATCAACCTGAAAATCAAATCATCGTAAAATTTGATGCGCTTGTCGCGCCATATATAAAGGCACCCATGTCCATTACCACTGCTTTGATTCATAGCACGATTGACAAGATCAAGAAGGATCTCTACCAGTTGGAAGATTGGTTGAATTCCTTACATTCTGGATCCCATCCTTCCTCCTATCAACCTTCCCTTCCATCCAATCCGAATGTTTCAGATTTGATGAAAAAAATAGAAGAGTTGACCAATGAAGTCAGTGCTCAGAAACATACCATTCATCATTTGATTGATCGCATTGATGTTATGGAAGAAACACGCGAAATCCATATCGATGAACATTTGGAACAAACGATGGAGTATCCTGATCCATGGCTGAGTGGACCGACCCCTCTTCAAAATGAAATCATCGAGCCGACCGTTGTCAACATCCATAAATCGGAAGACTTCTCTGAAGTGAAAAACAATGTTGAATCATCGGATGAAGAGGAAACCGTTGAAGAGACTCAAGAACAAGAAGAGGCACAAGAAGAAAAACAGGTAGAGTCAAAGGAGCAAAAGGAAGAAGTGCAAGAAGAAGAGGTGGAGGAAGCAGCAGAGGAAGAGCAAGAAGAAGAGCAAGAAGAAGAGCAAGAAGATGCAGTGAAACAAGAAGATCCAAAAGAGGAACAAGCAGAAGAGGAACAAGCAGAAGAGGAGGAAGAAGGGGTTGAACTAGAAGAGATTATTGTGAAAGGAGTGCATTACTATAAGGATCCTGAAGAAGGATTCATCTATGAAATTGACGCCGAAGGACAGCCATCTGATCAACCCATTGGTGTATGGAAAACCAAAACTCAAACCATTTCATTCTATCGATCAACTTAAATAATATACTATCTAGAAATGAATAATATGACACTCCGCTCTTACCTATTTTTGTCATGCATGACGCTATGGAACTGGGCCACCGACAAATGCAACCAAACCAAACATCGTCTAGTCGATGCCTATTCCCATTTGTCCCATTATATTCAATATCGTTATGATACATGGGTTTTTCTAAATGATCATACTCTTCCGCTTCCTATCTCCCATGTATCTAATCAAGCACCCGCCAAATGGATTTATTCTTCTCATGAATTGCAATATATTGGCGTAGAAACCCCTATTCAATCCTATAAATTGTCATGGTTATCTGCTACAATCTCCGTTGTCGATGGAGAATATGAGCAAGAGTTTGAGTTTGATTCCTTTATGGCAAAGTTTCGAGTCAAGACCATTCCTACCATCGTTCCAAAATTAACCATGATTTTGCTTGCATGGTGTGCAGAAACCAAACAATGGTTTTCCGCCAACTCAAAGATTCATTTTCACATCATTGACGACGAAGGAAATGAACAAACCTTATCGCTATTTGCAGACAATAATTGTCTTGCCATTCGAAATGGCAAACTATCTATCCGAGAATATGTTGTCCCACCACATGACCCTTTCACCTTTTATCATGCATAAATTTGATCGCGTTCGGTTTAAAGAAATCAACCACCCACTTAGCATAGATACACATCCGTATCACCCAAAACATGTCCCAACCGAATGAAGAATTGACCATTCATTCTTCCATTCCGACCGGATCATGGACGCTCTATTTCCATTCCCCCGAAGAGACCAAGTGGACTCTTCAGACCTTTATGAATCTCGGCTCCATCAAAACGTGGAGTCAGTTTTGGTCTCTCATGGAAGTCCTTCAGACGGAGACCCTCTCCGACGGAATGTTCTTTATGATGCGTGATCCTGCTCCTCCCCTATGGGAAAGCCATCACCACATTCGTGGAGGATGTTATTCCTTTCGTTGTCAAAAAAAAGAAGCTGCTGATGTCTATCTCACGTATATCATTGCTGCCATGCTTGGTGGCGCAACCACGAATGTCGATAATAAAATCAATGGAATTTCGATCAGTCCGAAACGGGGGTTCAATATCATTAAAGTATGGAATACGGACGCCCAGAAGTTTAATCAACCCTCTACTCTTTCTACCTCGATCAGTTCCCTAAAAGAATCCGAAATCATCTATACCCCGTTTGTCCAGAAGAAAATGTAAGTGGGGACGTTACGCCCGCAAAGCGGGCTACCTCCCCACACCCCTGTACCGATTTATTATTATGCAAACACTACTAAAAAGATATTATTCGATATTATCTTTTTATTGTTTTTACTTTTATTCTACATCTATCATTTTAATACCTCAGTGGAAGGGGTCAGGGTTTACGAAGTGTGTTTGCGTCTCCCTAAAGCTTCTGTGGTTTCGTGGTCTCCGTCTTCTGCTTCTGCGGGGCCAAAACCAGACGCACCTCACCCAGATTCGCCACCATATAACGCAGAACCAACGGATAGTCATTCTTCAAATGAATCTGTGTGCTAGTGCACAGATTGGTGCACTTCGTGAATAGAACCAGGTACTTCAGCTCAAACATACCTTGCACAATCTCATTCGTATTCCGCTCGACCTCAATCCCTCCCTGATTATTCGACATAATCACCGTCTCACCATCCACGAAATCTCCCACGCATCGAAAGATCAGATCCGAACTCGAACTCGTAATCTCCAACTTCTCCGCCAACGCATTGAAATCACGGCAAATCTTCTGGAAATCCGCCGACGGCATATGAATGATCGACGTGAACGAAATGTTCGGAAACTCGATATTCTCCACATTCGTATCAAACAACTTCATCATCCACGTATTCGTGGTTCCCTTCTCCGCATTCTCCGCACGAATACCCAACTTGTTCGGGTTGCTCGCCGGCAAGAACAACGTCAAACTGTCATTGTTGGACAAGGTCTTGATCAACTTGAACAGATAAATCATATTGATCCCCAACACATACTTGGCTGGGCAATAGAAATACTCAAAACGATCGGAATGCAGACGCAAATACGTTAGAACGGTATGGGTCTCATCTACATCAATGACTTTAATCCCCGTTGAATCAAACTCCAGATTTGCCTCAGTAAGAATCTCCTTCAAGGCTTCAATCAATGTACGGAACGCCGCCGATTGGACGGTACGGATCTCGAATAAATTTCCATTCGCGTTTGGCATGGCTTTTCCTTGTGAAAGACTCATTGTGTTTATTTGTCTGAATCGGCTTTAGACTACTGACAAATCTAGAATTCTCCGGTTGTCCGGAATGGGACTCGTCTTGTATTTAAACGCACTGGGTTTTCTAGTTAGCCTCCTAGCCTGTATTATACGGATTATGATATTTTCTCATAGTAGAGATGGGTAAAACACGAAGAAATCGCCCATTACGAAAACGCAAATCCAGACGCAGTACCAAACGATATCGCGGTGGAAATTCCATTTCGATCGATCGTAATCTGGTTCCCACCTCCATTAATCATTTCAAAACGAACTATGTTGCATCAAAAGCCAATGGAACACAGGTAATTATTAATGGAACTAGTATTGCTGCCATCGAACCTTATTTTGAGGGAACCAGCTTGAATACCACTCAGAAACAAGAGCTGATGGATCTATTATTTAAGACATTTGGAGTAAAGGACTTTTACGAGATTCAGAAAAAAGTAGAAGAGGCCATCCTCTCTCTTTATCCATTTACCAAACCTTGCTCCAAACGTGAATGGAAATCATGCAGTGGAACCTGCCAAACCATTCTAGCCGATCTAATTCAAAAAGAAATTGGGTCCACTGCCTATATGGTTCGATCCTTATTTCGAAGTGTACTGTGGTCCAACAAGAAGAAAAACGAACCTGTTCCTATAACGTTATCCTTTAATGGTCCTCTTACCGGTGAGTGGCAAAAAGACATTGCCATCATTAAAATGGAGCTTGATTATCCTAACCCAAAAGGGCGTTTGATCATGGGATTCGGTCCAAGTGCCGCAGGAAAAACCTATTGGGCACAGACGTTGATCAACTTGTTCTCAAAAGTCGAAGGATTTCCAACCACCTTTTTTTCGATTGATGGAGGACTCTATCGTGAAACATCCATGATCTATCAAATGATCATTCGTACTCTCATGAGAACCTGCACGGTTGGTTTTGAAAATTTGGTCGGATCTACCATAGGAGTCAAGTCCTTATTCAAATCATCCGATGTCAAAGATGCAATGATGAGTTTTTTACTTACTCATCGGCCCGTCAGTCTCTACGTTCCTGAGACATTGGGAACCTGTGGTTGGCCCGGTGCAGAAGCTCACTTGGGATCCGAACCATGCATTAACAAATATCAAGAATACATTGATCTGACACAGGATAAAGAATGGATCGGATTGCATATCTGGCAACATGAATCCGGAACAAAATGTACCTATTCTGAACTTCAAAAGTGCAAAGGATGCAGTGAAAGCGGACGATCTCGTGAAATAATGGAGGGTAAAAAGTACAGCTCGGGCGCATATGGTCATTCCATTGATAAATCCAATAAACACATGAAAGAAGCAAAAGGAGGACAATTCAATATTCATAATGCAGGAGGACGAAAAACAGGAAATCAATTTAATAAAACAACCATTTATGATTTATCCGAAAATCGTGCTCAAAATCCATTCAGTAAGATCTTAGCGGAACATGCCGACCAATTTAATTACATCTATTCCACTGATCCGGTTAAACCCTAATTTTACTTATGAGCACGTCTCGTTCTGCGTTTATTACTTCGTATGGCATCTTTCGTCTTCGTATACAACTTGTACCCCGCAAAAAGTGCCAAAGGTGTTATGTATTTAGACGCACCAAACAGGAAGTTTCCCATAACGGATGGAACAAATCCTCCTTTCATTTTATGGGTTCTGCGTAGTGGTTTCAGACTACGTCTCGTCTTTTGTTTTCCTCTCATCTACTCTAGAATTATATTATCTTTCCAGAGTAAATGATACCTCTTAAATACATCCCTCTTCGTCTATCACGAAAAGATCGACGGAAACAACGGGCTATGTTGCAGGCATCCCGACGTGCTTATAAGCGCGGAGAGTACCTTTCACGCGCTCCTCTTGCCTCCTATCCCCACCGTCCCTCTCGCCACCTCGAAACAGCCCGCCGTCTCTATGGCGTAGAAACCATGACCCCTACCAAGATGCTTGCCCAACAAACAGGATGCTCCATTGATGCCCTCAAACAAATTGTTCGAAAAGGAGAAGGTGCCTATTTCTCGTCGGGATCCCGTCCCAGCCAAACCGCTCAAAGCTGGGGTCTCGCTCGTCTTGCCAGCGCGATAACCGGTGGTAAATCCGCCGCAGTCGATTTCGCCATTCTGGAAAAAGGATGTGATCACAAAAAAAAGGCATTTCGTTTGGCACTTCAGTCCCGTAAAAAAAACAAATATGGTCAACGACGTACCAGGAAAATCTCAATATAAACCACGTGTATGATATCCATGTAGTATGAGTGCCTTTTATCCTGGCGCAGGAACCGATTTAACACCACCTGTCTTATTTCCCGAGATCAAAACATGGCATTATATGGATAGCCAACCTCGCTCCGAACACGGAGACGATGTCTTTTTTTATCGTCCCAAATTTCTCGGAAATCTCGATCAAACCATGACCCAGTGCGGTTTTGAACTCTTAAAAGTGGAAGATACCCTACGAACCTATTTCTCTCCCTCCACAGATCAAACGATTTACTATGAAACCAGTACTGTTTTTCCTGGTGCATGGAATCCGGTTAAACATGCGGGATCGACGCTGGTTCTATGCGGATACGATATCGAATCTTCTGGGCCCATTCCTCCCTCTTTCTTTTCCTCGTATTCCCATATCCTAACCGATAATACAACTGGTGAAAAAGTATGGACAAAACACATTCTTCCTAATCATACTCTTTCTATCATGAAATATCCAATCGATGACTCCTATCCCTATTGGATTATTGAAAAAGCGACCACTGAGAATATTCGTACGTTTGTATCTGTTTAAAAGGACATAAAATGGACCTACGTCGAATCCATATGAGGCCATCCTGGGACGACTACTTTAAAGAGATTGTCCAAGTGACCGCGACTCGAAGCCCCTGCGAACGTCTTCATGTCGGCTGTGTATTCGTATCCGAACACCGCATTGTCAGTCAGGGATACAACGGATTTCTTCCTGGGTGCGAACATTTATCGATCATTCGCGACGGGCATGAACAAGCCACGGTCCACGCCGAACAAAATGCGGTGGCGGATTGTGCCAAACGTGGGGTTTCCTGTAATGGATGCACGGCGTACATCACCCATTATCCTTGTATTATTTGTTGCCGCATGATCTTGGCGGCGGGCATTCGTGAAATCAAGTATATTTATGATTACAAGAATGATGATCTCGTTGCTCATTTCTGCCGTGAAATGGGGGTTTCGATTCATAAAATTTAATTGCGCTTTTTATGGGTTCGTCTCTTATTTCGTCGGCGTCTGGTTCGTCTTCCTCCCGTTCCTGAAGGATCATTTAACTTTATATTTCCAATGATACCTGACTGAATCGTCGCTGTATTAGAAAGAGATAATTCTTCCATTTTACGTTTCTTATATTGTTCAACACTGTCTTCGGATAAGTAGCGGAGTTCATATGGTGTAAATGTAGTAAGGGATGTAAAACCGTGTTTTTTCGTTAAATATGCGAGTAATCCTAGTTCGGAATAGTAATATTTTGGTTCCAACGATGTTTGTTTTAATACCTCTTCGTAATCGTCCCATGAAGGTAATTGATTAACAATTTTGTCTTGTATAAAGTTTATCATTGAGGTCAGATAGTCGTCATACTGCTGTATACCACCCGATATTTTATTTACCACCAATTTAATGGAACTACCTTTTTTATTTACTTCTTCTCTACTTTTAATCAGTGCAGCAAGACTCTTATTCATCAAATACAGATGTGTCATAACATGATCATTCTTAAATAATAGAAACTTCTTTTTTTTTGAAAGATCCGCTATGTCTTTTTCTAATTTTTTACTAATCTTCTCTTGAATCTCAAATGCTTTCAAAATATCCATTTCAGCAGGATTAGATGAACCATTTAATTGATTGATTACTCTGCTTATTACTGGTTTACCCGTCTGTTCGGCAATTTGATTAATAACATATCCTTGTTTTGCTTCAGGTGTCCATGATTTTCCCATTTCTGCATTCGGATCGGTCATAATCGATCCTCTAGAACTTCTTCTAAATCGAAAACTGTTCTCACCTCCCTTCATTCTACTTTATTATTTTATAAAATTTGATTGCCTATTCTATCTAATATGAAATCAAATGCTTCGACTCTTTCTCCTCGCTCTTACCGTAAGCTATATTAACAGCGTCGGTGCTGTTATTCCCATGATGAGCCGTATACAATACGCGCGTACTCAATATATGGTTCCATGCAACATTTGTACGAGTGCCATTCTATTTGAAATGAAACACCCTTCTTCCAATCACATTGAATTCGAGAAAAAAGCACATCAGGCATGTCATCAAGCCACTCCTGATGTATTTAAACAGAAAGCATGTGTCTCCCTTCTTACACGGTATTCCAGTTCATTCCTTCGCGATCAACGAAAGGGTCTATCTGTTCATAGCTCTTGTGTTCAATCCCAAGGAACCGATTGCGCCGAAACACATTTCACTGTTCTTTGCGATCCACATAAAAGAAAAGGATATTGCCATGTTATTCCCATTAACGAGTAGAACGTTTATGAGTCTTGCTCTTATTTTTCTTACGTTTGATAGTGCGTTTTTTGCGAGATCCTCCTTTTAACGGATTTTGTTGCTGGATGGATGTAAATATGGCGAGAAGTTCACGATTTAATTTCTTCACAGGTTCGTTTACGATTGGATCCGCTTCAATATCGTTTGATTTTTCTATATAGGATGGTATGCGTTTTACAAATTCAGATTCACCATATCCCAGTGAATTATTAATATTATCAAAATGATTGGCAAAGATTTTACCATGTTGATCATCTTTTATGGCTTTCATAGCAATTTTAAATTTTCTAAACAATTCCTTATTGTCTTTATTAGTCATGATTCCTTTTATTTCTTCAATTAATTGTTGAATCGTTGGCTTTTGATTCGATCTATTTGGCTCTACAGGGGCGACATCTGGAACCATCGAAGGGGGTTGAGAAAAAGGCTTGACTTGTATTGATTGTTTCGGTTGTTGCATCATCTGCGGTAGCTGTTGATGTGGTGGATGTGCTTGTCTTGCCTTTCTCGATTGTTTCGGTTGTTGCATCATCGGTTGTTGCATCATCGGTTGTTGCATCATCTGCTGCTGTATCATGCTTTGTTGCATCATCTGATACATAATAAATTGAATATGATTCCATAATCCACTTGGTTCTACGATTTTCTTAATTGCATCTTCGACAGAATCTTGGGCAGAACGTCGTTGTGTTAAAATGGTACGATAAGTGGACAAGAATTGAGACGCAATATCATCTGTTTTCACTTTTATATAGATATGAATGACGCGCTGAAGCTGGATATTTGCTTTCTCGATCTTACCTGTAAGAAATAAATTTTTGAAAGAAAATAATTGCTGGGATATAAAAACTCCCAATTGTGGAACTCTACTTGAACCAACTATTGCAGTATTCAATGGATTGCAATAAGTGGGGTCGTATGTCATTCCCATCTCATTCTTTCCAACAACACGATGATTCATTGTAAATTCTTGGCTGTTTAGTGCATTTCGTATCGCCAAACTACATATGTTTTTAAAATAATGAGTACCATTGATTCGAATAGTTAGTTCAATCGTTCTATTCATAATGACATCACGACGATTTGGTGGAAAAGGTTTATCTTCTAATTCAAATTCAATCTTCGATACCTCCATTCCTAGTAGTGAACCAACCACCGCATTCCATTCAAGAGATGGCTCCTTTGGTATGGATTGTAAAACCAGACTAGACAATGCGGTTAACTCTTTTGGTGGAATAACAGTATCGGTTCGAGGCCACCATGTCATATCAATGTCGCTTGTCGGCATCAATGGAATCTTGAGCATATCCGCGTAAATATTATAGGTTGCACCTCCAAGTATCGTAATATCATCTGGATTATGAAAAAAATGCTTTCCTCTACATGCCTTTACTGCCGCATCTTTCATGACTTGGTACATCGCATGAATAAAGACAATATTCGATGTAAATTTACGATTATCATCTACTATTTCATTTACGCGATTGGGAGGCATCGAAGGTTCCATACCACTTAGGTTTTGAGACCCTCTATTGGGCTCTTCTGCAGTATAAAATGTATTCTGGGAATTAGAAGCCATTCCCTATCTACTATCACATCATAAAAATTGACAGCGTTCGGAGCCTAAACAGAATGACACCACCCCGTATACACTGCATCCATGTCCGTACCCGTTAGAAAGTATCAGAAGCACACTCACCACCAGCACATTCTCGAGCTCCCTGACACCTATGTCGGTAGCACCAAGACCAACGAGGAGACGCGGTGGGTGTACGATGCGGGCTCGAACAAAATGGTCTGGCGAAAACTTCATTTCAATCCAGGTTTGTACAAGATCTTTGATGAAATCATCGTCAATGCCCGCGACGAGTACGTTCGGTCCATCACCACCGCTGGAATGACTCCCATCAAACACATCGATGTCTGCGTGTCATCAAAGGATGGAGATACGCAGATTTCGGTGGAGAACGACGGTGATGGCATTACAATTGAAATGGAAGAAGAACAAAAAGTCATGATTCCCGAGATGATCTTCGGACACCTCCTTACCTCCAGTAATTACGACAAGTCGGAGGAGAAGATCGTAGGAGGAAAGAACGGGTATGGTGCCAAGTTGACGAATATTCTCAGCAAACTCTTTACTGTCAACATTCGATGCCCTGCGTCGGGAAAACAATACACCCAGAGCTGGTACGATAATATGACCCAGTGCGAAAAACCTAGCATCAAAAAATCAACCTCCAAGACCGGCTGCGTTTCCATCACCTTTCTGCCCGATCGTCGCCTGTTTGCCGGTGCGTTCTCCGAATCCGGTATTTCCGACGATATGATTGCCGTGTTTCATACCCGTATCATCGAGCTCGCTTCGCTTGTCGGAAAGGATGTTCGAGTGTCTTGGAACGGAACCGCGGTGGCCTCAAATACCTTTGAAAAGTTCATCAAGTTGTTCTTACGTGATGGAATGACGGGATTCGCCTATGAAAATTGTGGACCGCGATGGGAGATCGGCGCCGTTCTAGCGAGCCACTTATATTCGGATGAAGAGGAGCTTCCCGAAGATAAACACCTGTCCTTCGTCAACGGTATTCATACCAAGAAGGGTGGTAAACACGTGGAAAGCGTTTCACGAAAAGTACTAACCGACTTTTGCGAAGTCGCCAAAAAGAAAAAGATCGAAATCAAACCGGGTCAGCTCAAGAACTCCGTGGTACTCTTCATCAATTCCACTATCGTGAACCCAAGCTTTGATTCGCAAAGCAAAGAGTTCCTTACCACGCCCGCCACCGAATTTGGATCCAAGCCCGAATACAGCGGTAAGCTCGTGGACGGACTCGCCAAGCTCGGACTGTTGGAAGAGGCCAAGTTCCTTCTCGAGGCCAAGTCTCTGCGCGAGACCAAGAAGACGGATGGAAAGAAGCGATCCACCATTCGTGGTATGACGAAGCTGGAAGATGCCATGCTGGCAGGAACGGCGAAATCAAAGGAGTGCACCCTCATTCTGACAGAGGGAGATTCAGCTGCCACCTCTGCCATCTCGGGTCTCAAAGAAGTAGGACGTGAACGCTGGGGCGTGTTCCCCTTGCGAGGTAAGTTGCTGAACGTCCGCGACATAACCGTTCAGAAATTCAATGCGAACGAGGAACTGACGGCGATCAAGAAGATCCTTGGCTTGGAGCAAGGTAAACAGTACAAGGACGTCTCTGAACTGCGGTATGGACGTGTTATGGTCATGGCTGATCAAGATCACGATGGATCTCACATCAAGGGCCTTCTCATGAACTTGTTCCATGCCGAGTGGCCTGGGCTCATGAAAACAGGCTTCTTGTGCACTCTTCTCACTCCCATCCTGAAGGCGACCAAAGGAAAGACCACTCTGTCATTCTACTCTCTTCCCGAGTTCATCCAATGGAAGGATCAGAATTCACTTGCTGGCTGGAAGATCAAATACTACAAAGGATTGGGTACGTCGACGCCCGCCGAGGCGCGCGAATGGTTCAAGGATCTGCACGAGATCCAGTACGAATGGGACGAGAAAACCGATGAGTCCATGAACTTGGCGTTTAACAAAAAACAGGCAGACGATCGCAAGCGCTGGCTGAGCCACTACGATCCCACGAAAATGCTGATTCCCGTGGCGGCCAAGGCGAGCTATACGAACTTTGTCAACGACGAGCTGATTCATTTCAGCAATGCCGATAACATCCGTTCCTTGCCGCATGTCATGGACGGTCTCAAGCCTTCCCAACGCAAGATCCTCTTCTCCTGCTTGAAGCGTAATCTACGGGAAGAGATCCGTGTCGCACAACTCGCAGGTTATGTTTCGGAACACGCGGCGTACCATCATGGCGAGGCGTCGCTCAACGGAACGATTGTCGCGATGGCCCAGAACTTTGTGGGGTCCAATAATATCAATCTACTAAAACCCGTGGGACAGTTTGGATCACGCCTGATGGGCGGTTCAGATGCAGCTTCACCACGTTATATTCATACGTATTTGGAAGACATTGTCAGTTCATTGTTTCGAAAGGAAGATGCGGGACTGCTGAAATACATTGATGATGATGGTGTTCGTGTCGAGCCCGAGTATTACTTGCCCGTGGTTCCCCTCTTGGCCATTAATGGTTCGGTGGGTATTGGAACGGGTTATTCTACCAACATTCCTCCTCACAAGCCCGATGATATCATTTGCTTATTGCGTCATCGCCTGGAGGGTTCCATGGATTCCTTGGCGGGTCATCCTCTTGATCCCTGGTGGTTTGGATTCAAGGGAACTACGCATCGTCAGGATGAACAGACATGGATTACGAAGGGCGTCTACACATTCGACGATGAGAAGAAAACCGCGACCATAACCGAACTACCGACAGGAACCTGGACAAAGGACTACAAGGCATTTCTGGACGAACTCTTGGATGTTGAAGAGAAGAAATCGAAAGATGCCAAGCAAGCCGCCAAAAAAGCGGAGACTTCCTCCAATCGTTCGTCGAAGGACGACGTGGAACCCTGTGGACTGAAGGGATTTGATGATTTGTACAATGATGTGGATGTTCGATTCGTACTCTACTTTACCGAGGAAGGATACGATGCGATCAAGGAGAATACCGACAAGTTTGAGAAACAGTTCAAGCTGACCTCGTCATGGAAGACAACGAACATGACCTGCTTCGATACCGAGTTCAACATTGTCAAGTACAAGACGGTGGGCGATATTTTGGAGGCGTTCGTGCAAACTCGTTTGCCGATGTATGAGGCGCGACGTTTGAAGATGCTAGAAGTACTGGCAGGGCAGATGTGTGAACTGGATGCCAAGCGTCGATTCATTCAGGCACTCCTCGATGAACGTTTGGTGTTGCAGAAGAAGAGCGATGAGGAGATTGTGGTACAACTCAAGGCCTGCAACATTCCCGCATTGTCGAATCTGGAAAAACCAGATGAGTACGATTCCTATGATTATGTGCTACGCATGCGCATGGATCGTGTAAAACAATCTGCTGTGGTAGAATTGGATGGACAGCTGGAGGAGAAGCATACGGAGAAAGAACGTCTAGAAGCAGAAACCGGTTCCTCCATGTGGCTTGCTGATCTGGAGGCGTTTCGTCTTGCATGGGTACAATATTCAGCAGAACGAGTTGCCAGTTCAGTATCAATTGCCTCCTCTGAGGCAAAAGTAGTCAAGAAGAAGAAACCCACTGCTGGAAAATAATATATTATGAAATTAGAGGATGTCTACTAAAAATGCTAACTCTAATGCAGCATTTGCACGTGAGATGCTCAGGAGGCAAAATCCAGGAAAAGCTGCAGAACTGAATGCTGCCAATCAGGCAACCAGAAATGCGACTCGAAAGCAAAGAGAGAAAGAAAAGACAAAAGCAAAAAAAATTGCAAAAGCTATGTTTGATTTCGAGATGTTATTCCCCCTTCTTTTTGGTAATAACTACAAATCAAATGTATCAAAATCCGAAATGGAGGTGCGACAACTCTTCTTGGGTTCATTATCAAAGATGGCAGCCGATTTCAAAGGTGCAATGACCCAACCTGACTATCAAGAGTGGAATACTGCGGTAAAAATGGTATACAATGCTGCGAATGGAATATTGCCCAATAATCAACCTGAACTCAACTATCAACAATCATTCAAGATCGCACCACAGACTAGCTTTAAAATGGAACGAAAACCTAGTATCTTTCAGAGTCCATTTTTAAATCAATTTGAATCCATTGATGAAGATGCATTTAATCAGCATGCTACGAATGCCAATCAAGCCCGCGACCATTTCATCCGCATGATGCTTCTTACCAGCATTCATAACGCAATCAAGGATCATAAAGAAGTCCCAATATTTTTACAGATTAAAAAACATTTGGATGAAATCAGTATTGTAAAAAATGGACTTCGAATTCCCAAAGGCAACTCTGCGCAAATTCAGCAAGCACTTGGGGACTATTTAACCCAACTTGAGAGTGAAACAATGCCGAATAGAGTCTCTAAAGGGGGAGCAGGGAAAGGTATATTACCATTAGTAACCGGTCTTGCTGCCGCTACTTCGATCGCTGCTTCTAGTACGGCGAATGGTACGACTCCTTCTTTCACTCCAGCAGTTCAACCGCCCCTTTCGTTTGGTACAGTTCAAACAAATCACGTGGTTATTCCTCCTGCAGCAAGTGTTATGACAAGTACTACTGGTGCTACCACAGCAAGTGCATTTTCTAATCTCAAGACAAATATCAATCGTGCAAGTGCGACAAGTACTCGTTATGCAAACAATAAACGTGTTGCATTGAATTCCTCTCAACAATCTACTTTTAACCATGCAATGGACTATTTTGGAGTGAAACATGAAGTGAAAGGACCTTCTCCTTTATCTACTGTTCAAAAAATGATGTTAGATCTATCAGGTAAGATTGAAACCATTTCAGGTATTTCCATCTATTCCCCGTCCTTTAGCAAACCCGAAGCCCATGTGACAAAAGAAACAAAGCAAAAATATGCATTTATTCGTGGTCCGTTAGATGATCTAAAAAATAAACTCGCAATGGAATCTCCTGAACGTTTTGGAGTATTACAATATAATTCTATTATGAATATATTAAGGGCAATTCGTATTGGAAATACACATGTTGTACAGAAAGGTATAAATGTTGCTGGCCGAACAACACCTGACACAACACAAATTCAACAAATTATGACTGATCTTGCCAATTATGATCCGCGATATACCAATGTATCATTCTATGTAGAGCGAGAAGCGCCAACTACTGTTGGGAAATTGGTGTCTTTTTTTAAAGGCGAATCAAACTTTGTTATTAAAAACGTGTATATAACGTATACCTTTAACGAAGCTGTTGCACCAAATGTGGAATATTCACGTAATGTACAAGTATATTATGAAGAAAATAATGATGATGAAAAAGAAAATGTTCAAGTTAAACCAAACGATTATGTTTTACAATTTGACCCGCTTCAATTTCGCGATTTCGAGCCGCTTGCGGCGCGTTATGTTATGCCTTCCGTTGGAAATATAGAGCATGTCATGTCTGCTATCAAAGATATTGTTGAATTGGATGCAAGCTTTATTGGATTTTATCGCCCTGATACCTCCATTGCAACGATTATTGCAAATTTACAGGCCGCCGATCCCATTACCAGAAAGATTATTGCAAACGTCGCTGAGTTTTCCAAACTCGCGATTGAATTGACAAAACTACAAACGGCAGATTTGCTGATTGCAGGATTAAATAAAGATGCAAATGACCACTCAAAAGCTGTAGAACTAAGAATTAAATCCTTTCAATTACAAGAGCATGTTGATGAAATGGTATCGAGAAAAACAGAATGGGATGTTGCAACCGTGGATAAACTGGTGAGACTTGCAGCGGATATGGCGGTTACCAGTGGTCAATTGGATCAAACTCTTAAGGATGATGCTGCCATGCGCGAATATTTCACAAATGTAACGGCAAAATTTGGAAATGGATTAATGAAGTCCCTCGAATCTGTTGCGGATCTGGCTAGTCTAACGGGAGATATTATGAAAGGAACTATAAAAGCTCTAAGTGATGCACAAAAGCTTCTTATTCGCGGTGAAATTCTGTTAATGTACCTTGGATTTATGATATATTATATGAGGAATGGATATTTGTTTGGCTTTTGGGCAATGCCGTTAATAAAACCACTTGGTCCTGCTATTGTAATGGAACAGATCGCACAAAAAACGTTAGGAGTCGAGCCGAGTATCATTACAAATGTTGTTATGATGTATCTCTTTTATTTGGTATGGGATCGTCAAACAGTAGATCCACTTACGAATTCCATCAAAGATCTTTTTAGCATGTGCCGATTCAGACAACACAATGCTCCCAATGGGGCTCCCAATGGTGCACGACAAGTTCCAAATGGTGCACAAGGACAAGCTCCCAATGGGGCACAAGGACAAGCTCCTAATGTACCACCTGTACAACCGGCGCAAGTACCGCAACGTAGACCTAGCCGCTGGAATGTGAGACCTCCTAATGCACCAGTACAACCTGCTGTGCCAGTAGAGCCTGCACCAGTACAACCAAGACATAGAGAAAGTCGTTGGGGTCCAGCCACGCCTCGCAGTCAGGCATTGGCGAGGGCGCGTGGTATTGAAATGGGTATGAATCCAAAGGCATTAGCCGAAGCTGCGGAACAGCAAAAACGTGAAAACCAAGCATTTCCTAATGGAAGTCTTATGCGTGGAAGAGGCCGCAAAACACGAAAGAACAAGAAACAGAACCGTCGCCGTACTAGAAAGTAAATAGGTTGATATGAAAATAAAGATTATCGTTTGATCCGATCGTATGATTACAATAGGATCAATACACACTTTTTCCTAACTATATATGTTTTTGCGCACTTTTTCCTAAGCTGCCTTTGGCAGCGTCGCGTTCCGCTTAAAAAGTGCTTTACATTTGAGGCTTAAACGGCAACGACTTCGTTCCCGCGCTCGACATATTCAACGGCTTCTCCAGAGGAACCGGTAAATGGCTGATATCATTCAAATAATACTGATAATGCTCGATTTCTGACATAATTCGTGGGGCGGCCCAATCGATGACGAGTTTATTCAGTTCTTGAATCTGTCCCTCAATATTGTGAGGACTGTTCTTTGCGTACTGCAAATACATGGCACGCATAATCATTTTGAGTTCATCGACATCTTGATCATCAATTTGGTATTTCTTCGGTCCAGACATACGGTAGACCTCCTTTTTGATACCCTCCTGAATCGCCATGGCGTTTCTACGGGTGAAGAATGCGTCCGAAAGGGCAGTATGATCCCAGTTGCCCCGGAGCATATCACCTGCAAAGCTAACTTCCGTTTGTTTCGGATAACTGAATCCTGCCGAATCCGGTACGGAGCTACCGGTGGACGAAGGAGCAGAAAGATTGACTCGACCGTTCTGACCTCCGAGACCATGGTTGGTGTACGGGAGTTGGAAATCGGGTAGGGAAAGTGGAGCACCGGCGGAAGACATTCTACCACCCGTCTGTGTTTTTTTTCTAAGTCCTGAATATAAAATGTCATCGGTTACTCGTTTCATTCGCCAGATCCCCACGTCCAACACGTACTACAGCGCCGCCACCATCGCTGCCACCCCCGCCACCTATTGCTACGAGTTTAACCCCTCGGCCAGCAACACTGTCGGCAACTACCCACCGGGCTACATGACCGTTTCCTCGGCTGCTCTCCAAACTGCCATCGCCGCCGCCGTGTCTGCTGCGGGCAGCGCGAGCAACCTGATCCTCCGTGATATGGGCAAGACCGTCCAGGCCCCAATTGGAAGCCTCACCGGATCGGTCGGCTTCTTCCGTCAGGTTCAGCTCTTGAGCGCCTCGGCCCTGACCGCGGCCCAGGGCTACAACGGTGGCTCCGCCGGCAACACCTTCGGTGTTCTCGGTGCCAACAACACCCCTGATGCCTTGACCGACTTCCACACCTTCTACGTCCCAATCACCGTCATGGGCATTGCGGGCGTCGCTGCTGCCAGCGTTGAGACTCGCATGTGCGGCTCTATGTAAATTGGTTCTTTCTGTTTCTTTCTTTATGGTTAACATCATGTCATTCATGATTTTAAAAATACGAAACGTTAGTAGAAGCCATGTTCAACATCTACATGGGAATTTTCATCGTGATTGCGATCGCTGTGATTGCAGGTGGAACCTATAAGCTTGTTAATATGGACATCATGGTTACCGCCTTCTTTTATTTTGGTGGAACCCTGGCTCTTTTCATTATTTATGGAATCCGCTGGTTCTCACCAAATTCTCTATTTGCTAAAACTTCCGGTTCGTGGCCTCCTACCTTGAATAGCTGTCCGGATTACTTGACCTACTTTGCACGACCTCAGGCCGATGGAACCACCAAGAAAACCTGCATTGATACCATCGGTGTTTCCAAAAATGGAGCCCTCAAGGTCTTTCCTGTTGGCGGAGGTCCTGCCCCCACGACCGATGATTTCTACTTTTCGCTTGATACCACCAGTTCCGATCCGGCAGCGAAGAATTCAGAACTCTGTCAGCGTGCTATGACCATGGGACTTACATGGGAGGGTATCACCAACGGAGAAAGCTGCATTCTTCCGGATGGAACCGTTTCTACGGGTGGTGCTGGAACAACTACTGCGGGATGCCCTGCTACGGTTCCCACTCCACCGACCGCCCATTAAGTGCGTTTAAAAGACCTATAAACATTCTACGACGAGAGTGGAGAGAACCTCCAATCAGCGTTTATAGTTTAGTGGTAGAATGGCTCCCTTCCAAGGAGTCGGCACGGGTTCGATTCCCGTTAAACGCATTGAAACTCAAACAAGGCATCCTTGTTTGAGTTTGAACACTTTGATAGACAAATTCATTCTATTTTACTACATAATGTATGTTCTAACATAGAATTATAGTATGCCAACAAGAAGTACTCGCAAATCAAAAGGCGGAATGCGCAAACGCAAATCGAAAGCCATATGCAGAAAAGAAACGCTAAAAAAATATCGCACCCGACCCTCTCCCCCTTACCGAGCAGCCTTTTGTGTTGGAAAGAAAATGAAAGGAAATGATGGAAATATGTATATATCTAGATCAGATTTTGAATTTGCTGGTGCTAGATGGGTACGAGTGTAAATACTTTTCATGTATTACTTTTTAAACATATGCTATGATTAAAAAGTAAATGTGGACCAAAAAGGACAAACTCCTCTTTTCCATATTGAATTATTACGGAGATATCTATCTTCAAAAAAATGGAGAACATATTATGAAAACCTTTCAAAGAAAACAGGCCATTGCCGATCAGTTCGGATATTATGATAAAATTCACAACACGTTTCACTGGATGCAAGGTATTCATCGTATCACTTACAAACTTCTTACCACCCATTATCTGCATGTATTTGGATCCAAAGAAACCATTCGAAAATTATGTCAACCTGTTGTTCCATTGGAACCCTCTTATCAATTTGTCATTCCCTATTTGGTACAATTTTTGAACGCAGCCTTTTCTGTTATTCCCTTTCACGAGGGAGATAGAACCGTATATGGAATGACACGTCTTGGAATCAAAGATTCATTTGATTTTGATGCATTTAATAGTTCAATGGGTGCCTATCGACGATATGGTATGCAACAAACGAAACATAAAAAACATACGAATGTAAAGAGACGGCGATCATCTAGAAGATAGAATGGTACGCTCCAGCTTACCACAAGAAAAAACGGCATGTCTTCATCCTGATATTGAAGATGCCATGCTCAAATGGTTGAAAACACGATCCCATCCCGCCTTTTTGCTGATTGGGCCTCCTGGTGTTGGTAAAACCACTATGGTATATCGTGTCTGCAAAGAAGGTCATTTCTGGGTACAAGAATTTAACGCCAGTCATACCCGAACCGGCTCCTCTTTTCGCCAAACGATTCTCCCCCTTCTTATTGAAACCGGCGTCAGTAAATGGATTCATCCTTCTACACCCAACGGCCGCGTGGTTCTTCTCGACGAAATGGACGGATTGTCGCAAGGAGAAAAGGGAGGCCTCCAAGAACTTCTGGATTATCTAAAATCCAAACGTGCCTTTTCGGAAGATTGTCCTCTCGTTCTTATCTGTAATGTATTGGAAGGTCGAATCATGCAACAACTTCTCAAGTACTGTTGTGTTCATTATGTGAACATGCCCAAGAAGGATAAATTAATCGAATTTTTTAAGAAGGATATTCCAGATTCCTTATATCAACTGGGAGACATTCGGAAAGTATCTCAGAGTTTGACCTATCACGATCATTTAGGGACGCATATACAAGGAAAAGAGGAATCATTGGATCGCAATATTCATGTTGCCATTCGTGCAGCATGGTTTACGTTGTTTGAAAATTGGGGCGAAAATGATGAATTGGATCTCGAAACCAAAGATGCAAATTTAGCGGGTCTTTTATTTCATCAAAATCTTCCCTTATTTCTTGAAAAGCAAACAAAACACGAAAAGCCATTGGCACCCTTTGAAGCCTATGAACAAATTCTTGATTATCTTCGTTGGAGCGATCGCGCTGATTTCTGGGCTTTCTTTCATCAATGCTGGAATTTGTTGCCTCTTTCCTATCGTCTGAAATTGAAATACCCGAATCTCTATCTTCAACAGTATCAAAAACCAAGCAAAATCCCTGAGCCCTCTGAACTGCAATATACCATGGTACTTACTAAACAATCTGCATTGTTTAATGCCTGGAAAGAAATGAATCGTGTGGCATATGAATACGACATTCCATTTCGATGCGTCACCCAATGGGCCACCCATCAAAACGGTAAAATTTATGATACACTCGGTGTTAAACTTGAATTTCCGAATGCAAATACAGGATCTTCAACGGCTTCGTTCTTCCCAGTCGCTGCATCGAATGAATCAGCACCTCCTTCCACTCGGAAACGGGTAGTTCGTGGAAAAAAATCAGCTGCGAAGTCTTAGGAAATGACATTCCTCGAATGGATTCGATTTGAGAAACAAAGAGAATCTTGGTTTTTCCCTCCTGAAAGTTTCGAATGGTTTTTCGTTCCAAACATACATTATTCTCCAATCGTTCAGCCTTCATTCCTAATTTGTCCATCTCTTCAAACATTTGGTAATAAATATTGTCAAATGATGAATATACAATAAAGGAATCGGTACGATTGTTTTTAAATAGATCCATACAAATCTCCGTCTTATTCTTACGAAGAAGCATGTCTTCGGGTTCAATCGATCCCAAACAACACAGATTCGAAGGGGTAATGCCTTCTCGACACGTGGGACAACGTGGGTGAACCAACATATTTCTCAAAATGCATTTACCACAATACATTTGATGACAACAATTCAATATCGTTGGATAAGAACAGGACTCTAAACAAATAACACACTCATTATCCTTGATTTTACGCTGAATACGCTGTACCTTTTCGGATGCCTGTGCAGAAAGATATTCTGTCGGCTCCATCCAAGAAACATTCAGTGCTTGAAATAAATAAGGAATCTGATGGACTCGAATCGTCGGTTCCATATTTCGTGCCAAATAAAAACTCGTCAAGGATGACATAGATAGATTTGGACGACATTGTAAATGCTCCTGTTCCATGGATGGTAAATTCATACTTGATTGAAGAAGTTCCTTTGAACAACGAATCACCAATTCGCTTCTCTTTGGATGAAAGAAAGGCAAATATTCTTTTAAGAAGGAGGATTGCAATCCATTTTCCAAATGAACCGTTATGTTATCTAATAACCAGTGTTCCAATTCAGGATTCAATTCCACCCGATCTCTCAAAAAATAGAGTGCACTTTTGATAATTGTAGGATGTTTGAATAAGAGTGGAATCCAGTGGCTTGTCATCAGCCATAAGAATTGGAATCGAAGGGGCGGATCCGAAGAATGAAGATGAATGGACGACGCTTCATCCACCACGATTGTATCCCATAAAATCTGATTTTGATCCGCATATTCCTGAACCGCTTTATATGACTTATTTGTCGTTAATACAAACGCACTTTCTCTCATGTTTTGAACAAGCGTATCTCCCTTCAGACCCCTCTTGGTTTCAATGGGAACATATCGTATTGAGGGATACGTCTTCATTTCCGTCTGCCAGGATGCAAATAGATGCTGTGGAACAATTACCAGATTGGCCGATCCCGTATTTTGCAAAGACGAAATCTCATGCGAGAAAAAATATTTGGTCGAATGCGTAGATAATTCCGATGTCATACGTGGAGAGGGAGCACGTGGCTCCGCCAAATATTCAATCATGCATCGTGTCTTTCCTGTTCCAGGTTGATCTCCTAAGATTCCAATCTTACCATTAATTGCATGTTGACCGACCATGTATCCGCGTATCATTTTTTCTCGATATCGATGCATCTCCTGCACAATGGATGTCTGATGTGGTAATAATGTTTTTGATGGGTTACCTGCCTTTGTTAGACTATGATGATATATATTATTTAATATAACCAATTTATCATAATGATATTCTTCTGTCATCTGTTCTTATGTATGTATGATCTATTTCTTATTGATATTCTTTAGGTCAGTCTGGTATAAAAATCAAGGAGAAATGGATCCTTGACCCAATCTTGTAATCTATATAAAGTTTCCTTCTTTCTTTGAATCTTGGATTTGTCTACAGTATTGTCTCCATGACACATAACCAAAATCGTTTTTTTTGGATCCAATTGAATCATTGGATAACGATACCCATCTAAAAAGGACTGCTCTTCTGCTTTGGATACATATTCATCATATCGATGGGTATCTGCATAAGACTTCCTCCAAGCCATTGTTCCATTGGTAGCATGATTCGGTCCATACGGACCTGTTTCCACGATTTTATTCGTATTCATGTCATATAAGTGCATAATCGAAGAACCTGCCAATTGAATTTTAGGATTCTTTTGAAATGCATCCACGACAGTTTGAATTCGATCCGGTGGATAAAAATCATCATCATCCATGGCAATGATAATCGCTCCCCGTGCTAATCGATTCAATTCATTTCGTTTGGCTCCAATCCGCATCTTTTCATCTCTTCGTTCATATCGAAGATTTGGAATAGCAAGGTTTTGAAATACATCGGCTACCTTATCTCTTCCATCATCTAAAATAATCCATTCCATTTTCTCTTTGGGAAAGGTCTGTGATTGATAGATATGAAGTAGAGCAGGTAGAAAGGCTCGGCGATTATACGTAGGTGTGATAACCGAGACTTCGATCATTCTGATGGATGGATCCTTTATTTTTTTAAGTATTCACAGGTGGAAGGGGTTTCCGTTTATTAAAAACGGGATTATTTGTTAATACAGGCGCCGTGTTGTTATAAGGCGGTGGTTGATTCTTTTCATTGTAATTGGGCGGAGGAATATTATGATAAGCAGGGGGTTGATTTCTTTCATTTACAACAGGAGCGGGTTCTTTCTTTTCCTTACCGTTATAATTAGGTGGGGATGATTCATCGGCATTGGATGTTGTTTTCTTTTCAGAAATGGTGGGTGGAAGAGGTGGATTCGCATTCTTCTGGTTTGATTCAGATGCATTTACAGAAGAAAGACGATTGTTTTGAATCTGTTCCGAGATGGTAGGAGGAAGGGGTCGATTCGCATTCTTCTGGTTTGATTCAGATGCATTTAATGCAGGAAGGCCATTTTTCTCCCGTTGTTCCGCGATCGTGAGGGGAAGGGGTGCGGGCGATCCATTATTTTCTTTTGTTTGAATGGACTCTGGAACCGGTGGTTTATGCAACTTCTCCATATTCTCATCAATCTTCTGTAGCTTCTCTACAAACATCGGCATGGCTTTCACGTTATCCAAATAGGTAAAGGATTCCTTTAATGATTCCAAATATCGATTCATAATTAACAATAAATCATTTCCTCCACGTTCATTCTTTGGATAAGTAATGGGATAATTAAATAAATCCTTAAAGAATGAACGTTCCTCGCTTGGATCAAATACTTTTATTGGAAGAATGGACAAAATAGGCGGAACAATCAGTTTGATTCCACGCTTCTCCATTTTATTCACGTAATAATCATATGCGAATTTTCCAAGATAAATCGTTCCTAATAGAATTAATGCAACACGGTTAACATAACACATAACGAATGTAAACACAAAATACACAATGCGAACGGGTACAGGATACATGACCGATTCATTGGCCACAAACATGGCCAATATTAATGGAATGATAAATGTAGAAAATGTATCGATCATTCGATCTTTGATTCGATATCCAATCTTTTTCATTTTTTCTACCATTTTTTCCATAGATGATAGATTATTTGGAATATCGTTTGATGATGCATTACCTTGTATGCCTGCTGCAGATAGAATACCTGGTATTTCATCAAGTGCCTCCACCGTACCGGTCGAGGATTCCGATTCTTCTTTTTGTTTGGCATAATCATTTGCCTCTGGATCATGTACCGCATCCTCTATGGATTGTTTGAGTCGATAGGATACTTTATTTTTCAGTTGAGACACTATCGAATCCATATCGATGTCCAACATTCTATGACCATACACGATTTTATTTACTGCTAAGATTACAAGGCGTACTTCAATCCACCCATTCCTGAAGAAATGGTCACCCAATTCAAACTCTCCACATATACCGTGATAATATACTGATAAAACGTATTGACAGGTAAAGGCCACACATTCAAATCCAACTGAAACGACTTGATTCGACTGCTATTGATGGATCCATGAGGTTGGGTATTCGGAGACGTTAATGAGAACGGATAGACCACCAGATTTGGATCAGGAACTCCCTTCAAATACTTCCATGAAACCACCTCTGTATAATAGCTAATCGGTTTCTCTTCTTGTAATGGATTTCCATCTCCTAAAATGGTGAGGGTATTGAGAATAGAAGGTTGACCATTGAGAACCTGTACACCGGATGCGGATGTTAAATTAATATTACCTGGCCACCCCCCTCCTGTTCCAATAAATTGTGGTTTCAACGGGTTTGTCCAATTTGTGAAATTGTCCATTTGATTTCGATACAAAATCGAATCCGAACGTCGCGGAAGAATCATAATTCGTTCGATTGGATTATGCGTATCGAGTTCCACAAACTGTCGATTGGTTATGTTATCAAATTGGTATCGTGTCACCTGCCGTACCAAATACTGCAATGGTTCACTTGAAAACTGGGTACGCTCATCGTCTGTAACATACACGTAGGTCATCATAATTCGCGGTTGAAGAGGCCATGTATTTAACAACGGGTTTGGAGTTCCAATGTCTGTCAAAAAATTGTTAATGGTAATGTCGGAAATGTTCGACGCTGCGTTATAGTATACATTTCCAGGCTGTAATGGAATCGGAGAAGGATTAAATTGATAGCCTGGTGCAACCTGATACCCATTAATATCCAGCACTCGGTACAACTCACGAATTGGACGAAGGGTGAGCTGAATTTCACACTCGTGATATTGTAGGGATACCAATGGAAGTGCCTCAAACGTGGATTCGGCAAACCAAAACGGAAGAGGAATCTGAAGTTGTCTTCCTTGAATCGAAGGTCGGTTGATGTTAGGTGGAGAAGTAGTTGACCCATTCGGCCCATTATTGTTATATACCAATGGGTATCCCGTTCCCGTTGTTCCACCAGCATACATACCATTTGCCGGATCATTGAGTTCAGGAACATTTCCCACCAATCTTTCCCATTTATTAAATGCATCTTTATCCAAATCACATTGGGCTTTTGCAATCATATAACTCCCATCAAATTCCTGTATTTTCTGGCCACCGATATAAAAGCCCACATTCTGCAGAATATGGCATCCAATGTAATTGGCCCATGCAAAGTTATATTGGGAATTTCTTTGTCCCTGTGGCAATGAAATGTATTTACAGAAAATATCGGGTAGATTAAATACAAAATACAAATCACGTACTAAATCGGCAACACGTTGTAATTTGAAACGGACTTGAATCGGTTGATCATAAGATAAATCCTGAGGACCATCCATCGAGAACGTAACGGATTCTTCCGCAAAATGAGCATATTTCTTATAGGTTTTGTAGAAATATGTGAAATCAGGGTTTCCACTTAGAATGACATTTTGTGCTCCGTACGCCACCAATGAAAAGAGCCCCCCTCCTGGCATTACTAGTGTTGTTCTAGTTAATCTATATGTCCTTTAGACCTACAGATTGACTTTTAAATCATACACCGATGGATTAGTGAGATGAGGAATGGGCCCACCAAGTGTCCGCTAAATACGGGGCTGGATTGGCAATCGCTGATGAATCCATGTTCGGAGAGGGTCCTTCACTGATCAGTTTTTGGATTTCTGCATAGCACAGAGCATAACTGAAATAGTTCAAGCGACTCAACATTCCCTTCATGGCACCAAACACATCAAACCCATTCTCATCCAAGGAAGGAACCATGGCCTTCTTCAGTGTAATACGACGCTGACTAAAGCAACAGACATCCTCAAAGTTTTGATAAGGAGCAAATCCATCAAATGACATCTTCTTCGATAAATTACCATTGATGTAGATCTCCAAGGAATGATCCTTGCATACAATTGCAACGTGAACCCATTTGCTTACGGGGAAATTGTCAACTTCCACATAATTATTCCATGTCTTGTAGGTATTCAGATACACACGTAAAGTATTGGTGTCCGAACGCATATAAACGCCGGGCGCCAACAATGGGAATTGCTGTGCAAATCCTTTATGAAAGATGTGCAACAAACCATATTCCTGTCGGAAGGTAGCCGGGTGAACATTCAAAAAGAAGGAATAGCTAAATTCCACTCCGCTACGCTCGTTATTGGATAAACTAATCGGCTTGGATTGTGGCAGATTGGGATTCTGTGAAATCGAGATGGTGCTATTATCCGTACTGTAGGTATCGGGCAACAACACCGTTCGACTCATCGACAAGCGATTGATATAGTTATAAATGATCTCCGTAAAGACAAAGGTAAGATAAATAAGAGCCACAATCACAACGGCAAGAATGGTTTGTGGAATAATACCGGATTGTGATGCGTTCGATGACATTCCTATCGATTGGAAAAGAGACGATCCCATGTTCGTCGACGGAGTAGAAGTGGCTGTGCTAAAGAAGGACATCTTCTACCTTTACTACTTTGTATGATTTATTTTAGGACTAATTGGAGGTAACCGTTGAACTGATACTGGGTTCAAAAAAGTTAGCAAACCATCCTGCAATGCTTGTAATTGGAACAGGCCCTGCCATATAGTTTTTGTATACTGCCTCTGGATTCAATGCGGTATCATACATGGTCGTTGCTGAAATCTGGCCACCAAATCCACCGTATGCCAATAAGTTGGCGGAATAACCACCTGCATCCACCTTGAAATTAGAAGGAAGAACACACGAACGAGCCAGCTTTCCATCTACATAAGAATCCACCGTGCGTCCATTCACTGCAATGGTCAGATTCACCCAGCGTTGCAAATCAATTTCATGAAGATCGCAGATCGGAGAGGAATCGAGAAGACCCGAATCCGTTTGAAGAACATTAAACACCATGTTTTGCGTAGCCTTATCTAAGGATTCTGCCTGCGAGGTGGTTGTACTTGAAGGAGTAGCCGATTGATCACGCGTTTGAAGACGAACCGATACCTTGGGCTTGTTTCCACCCAAATAGACCCGAATGGTATCGAAATTGGGCCCACCCACACTAATAATCGATTTATTGAATCCTGCACGATGCGACCAATTATTAACATAAATCCATGTCGAAATGGTAAATTCACCACCTTCAAATAATGGGGGAAGTTGATTCGAGGTTATGGTAATCGGCTTACTCGGATCCACCGTAGCCGATTGAGTCGCCGTTAAAAGAGGATAACTGTTTCCCGTTTTTGCTCCAAATAGATATTGATACAAATAATACAATCCAATCAGACCTCCAAAAAAGATCAACATCGGGATAAGTCGCGCGATCGGGCTAGAACTGTTATTGGCACTCATGATTCCTGTCCAATACACGGATATTCTATCCGTCAAGTTTAAGCATAAGGACTATTCCATTCTACCAGATTATTTTTAGGAGGTTTGGTGACAGGATCACATGGTAAACCGGAAGGACATGATGCCAACCACTCGATCTTAGGTAGACTCATATTGATCGTATTCGCTTCCATAACCATATTGTTCGTATCCACATGCGCAACGCGTTCGCGTTCCACATCATTTGGAGACAACCGTTTTCCATTAATCATAACATGAATCACAGAGCCATTGAGACCGGATGATCCAACAGATAAGGGGCTCGTAATCACTACCGGATAATGCTCTAGACGATGGGAGGCAACAATACGATTATCATAGATGACATCAAATCTACGACCTTCTCGTAAAATGGCAAGAAAGATCCATTTCTGTTTGGGAATCGGAGGGAGATCAATCATTTCATCACCAAGTTTTCCACCTTGATTGGTCTGAATACGAAGACGAGCCGAGGTATGTTCTTTTCCTGCGGGTGCAGGTGAAATCTCCAGATACCAATTATTGGCAATGTACATCAGGGGCAAATAGGGTTGGCTCATTTTTGCGGTGCGATCCCCGTCTTGTAATTGGAAATACCCCATAACGGTGCATCCATTAGAACCCAATAGGGTGGACTGAACGATATCGGGAAGTCCTACATCTTTTTTCGCACCCAACGGTGTAATTTTCGGAAGTAAATCATTATTTCCTGCAGGTGGATAAATGACATAAAATATCAAATAAATGGTTACCACCACAAGTACAAATACGATGATACCGATCATCTCTATGTTCCGTATGGAATTAAATTGGATGTTGATCTAAAGATCAGATGATCATACCATTCAATGGCAGCCATACCCGATTGCACTCTCGTTACCGCATGTTATGTATTTACTTCCTATCATGCTAAAAGCAGAAATGTAGAAGATACGCTTAAAACCATGGAGGCACTCTTAGAGATTCCATGTTATCTTGTTATTTACTGCAATCAAGAATTGGAATCGGTGTTGATGGAACGGCGGTCTCGCTTTGCACATCTGACTAAAATTATTGTTCAACCATTTGAATCTCTTTGGTGTTATTCATTGTTGGACAAAGTAAAGAAAAATCGCGAATCCTTCTGGCCTACACGTGATGAACGTACTTGTGCGGAAACGCATTTGATTACTTGTAATAAAGCCGATTTTGTCCTGCAAACCATTCATTCTAATCCCTTTCAAACCCGACGATTTGGATGGATTGATTCCAATCTTGGTCAACATGGCTCCAAAATTTCGAGATCCTATACCAACAATCTCCTTTTACGAATTCTTGATAAAGTGGATGATCGATTTCATCTTCAACTCCTTAACGTGGTCGATAAGAAATATAAACAACCCGAAAACAAACGGGAATATTATTTACAATATCGATGGGTGGCATGTGGGTGCTTGTTCACCACCAGTTCCGAAGTCGGAATTCGAATCCTGACGCGTATCAAAGAATTAATTGTTTCTACTACCGAACTTGGATATGGACACGGAGAAGAAATGTTTTACTTGGAGATTCTTGACGAATTCTATGATGACATTCATCGATCGTATGGCGACTATCAGGATATTCTTCATAATTTTATTGAACCTACCACCAGTTTTGTCTATATTTATTGGAATCTGGTAATGCGATATTATGATATGGGATATCATAAGGAATGCATTGATGTATGTAAAGAGCTATTGAGGCAATTCAACAATTATGCAGTAGAGCTTAATTATGATTTATATGTTCGGTTGTATTCTGTATACTATTTGTCGATGTGTCGGATTGATAAGAACAAGGCAGAACGAATTGGAAATGAACTTCGTCATCATATTCGAACCAATCCTTATATTGCCCAACAGTTTTACAATTTACGCTCTCTTTGTCATATGGATCATTTCATGCTGGATTAAACGGAACATGACGTGGAAGAGGCGGGCATGGGACTCGCTCCAAAACTCTTTGCATTGGTTAATGCTGGCTGAGATTCACGCATTTCTCCTGTACTAATGACACGAGGCCAGATTTTCAATGTACGAAGCTTTGCAAGATTTGCTTCCATTCCTGATGCAGGAAAGATATCGCCTTTCACATCCTTTGGAGTTGCCTGAAATTTACGTGTCTTCATCAAGTATCCATTCAAATACACTTCCAGTGCATGTTCCATGACCACTACACCTAATCGAAATGGTTCTTGTACCGGTACGTTAGGAATAATCACATTTTCCATATGATTATCCTTATTAAGAACGGATACGATCATATCATTTGTATCAGGTAATAAGGCAATCGCAAGATTATAGTTTTCTAGAACTCCCAGAAGCGTATCGCTTGTTGGTGTTTCTCGTATGGTAGCACCACGTGTAAAGAGAATACGTGGGTGTCTTGAAAATTGCATCGGATTCTCAATGAAGATATCCAGAATCATGGAATAACCAAAGGTTAGTTGGGGAATGGGTAAATCAATGCTCTTGATTTGTCCTACATTTGCATTGGTCCAAAAAAGAACTCCATCATCAAACCCCGGGATCGTAATGATCCCTTTTGCATCTCCTGCATGAAAACGAAAGATGGGAGTGATGAAAAAATGGACAAACATTGTGATCACCACTAGGATAATGAGAACGGCAATCACATACGTTCCAATTTGACCGAATGAACTTGCTGGACTACTAAAGGAAGAAGAGGAAGACCCGCTAAAAGGAGACCATGATGATCCACTGGTTGTTCCTGTTGTAATAGCCTGTCCTCCAAATGGAGTTGCCACCTTACTTACAACCGTATTTGCGGTTTGTTGTACAGCTTGGACACCTGTTTTTAGACCATTAGATAGATAACTAAAAACATTCGGATGGCTGGTTGCCGTTGCCATTTCTCTTTTCTACTTATTTTTTTTATTCGATCTTACTCATAAAATAATACACTCCACCAAACACTGATAAAATAGCACTGCCCGTAATGAAGCCTTTAATGAAAGATCGATAATCTACCTCATTCATGTCTTCTTTGGTCCAAACCGGTGATCGATTTCGAGCACCCACCTTTTCATAATAAGCAAGCACCTCTTCCAAAGACCATTCAGGCTTTCCTAATTTTTTATTCACTTGGTTATGAATCTCAATGGTCCATTTAATGAGATCCGTTCGAGAATCCAGAAAGGTATTGATTGGATTATGTTTAAGATGTTCACGATAATGTTCCCTGCATAATGAACAAGGAAGAAGGTAAGCAAGAGATTCATAAAACTCCTTTGCACATTTCTTATCAGTATAGGTTGGATTTTTGGAATATCCAAGTGCCACAATGTGGATGGTATGCCAGAAAAATGGACCCCACACACTGGGAGGAAATTGCATTCTATTTATGAATTCGCCTTTCTTTTCCCTTTTTTCCACATAACCGATGATCTAAAGACTTGGATAGCTACCTTTTGTAAAGTGTCATGATGACAACCCGGATGCAACACTGTACCAACTGTGGACTATCAGGACACATCTTTCGTAATTGTCTATCGCCTGTTACCAGTTATGGTATCATTGCGGTTCGATATCAAGATGATGTGCATTATACTTCTTTATTCTCTAAATCATCCAATGTGAACAATGGAAATCAATCCATTCAATTCTTACTGATTAAACGAAAAGATTCATTATCGTTTGTAGAATTTATTCGAGGAAAATACAGTCATCACGATGACGCTTATATTATAAAATTGTTGGAGGGGATGACGCAACATGAGCAGGAATTGCTACGTACAAAGACATTCCCCGAGCTATGGTTTGAAATTTGGGGTGAATCATCCAACATTCGTTCGCATAAGACGGATTATGAGTCTTCCGAGAGGAGACATTCACAAATCGTGGAACGATTGCCCTCTTTAATCGATGCTCATCCGAGCAAATGGTTAGAGCCCGAATGGGGGTTTCCGAAAGGACGTCGTAATCCCTATGAAACGGATATTGGATGCGCCATTCGAGAATTTCAAGAAGAAACGGGAATTCATAACAATGAATTTACCATCATTCAAAATACTCAATTCATTTCGGAAACATTTTTTGGATCCAATCAAGTTCATTATTGTCATAAGTATTACATCGCAATCTGTCATAAATCGGTCGAAGTTGAAATGAACGTTGATAATTTTCATATGACACGTGAAATTGGAGACATTAAATGGTGTTCACTAGACGAGGCCATTTCCAAGATTCGTCCGGATAATGTAGAAAAGCGTGAGGTGTTGTTAAAAGCAGGAAAGATTATGAAGAATTTTCATCCTGTTCCTACGAATGTCCCTTCACGATATGTGCATCGCACATCCTAAATGAAATGTTCTTCTCTAAATAGTATGGCGTCTAGGAGAAAGCCTACCTTTATTAATGATCCATTTGCGGATTCCAATACGGAAGAGGAAGCTTCTCCACCTGTCGCATTACCTGTTGTCCAACCTGCGGTTCAAGAAGCTCCAAAAGAGGAACGTCCCATTTTATCGGCTATAAAGCCAATGGCTCAAGAGAATGTACCTTCTTTGCTGGCTGTACAAGAACTACCTGTAGTTCAAGAAGCTCCAAAAGAGCAACCTGTGGTTCAAGAGCAACCTGCTGTTCAAGAGCAACCTGCGGTTCAAGAGCAACCTGTGGTACAAGAACAACCCGTGATACAAGAGCAACCCGTGATACAAGAGCAACCTGTGGTACAAGAGCAACCTGCGGTACAAGAGCAACCTGTGGTACAAGAGCAACCTGCGGTTCAAGAGCAACCTGCGGTTCAAGAGCAACCTGCGGTTCAAGAGCAACCTGCGGTTCAAGAGCAACCTGCGGTTCAAGAGATCAAACCATCAGAGAACGCATCTCTTGCAGTGAAAGTGGAACAACCACGCACAGAACCCTCTATCAAACGTCAACGTCGCAAACCGAACATCGGTCAAAATGTTCAAGTCCCTGTAGAGGAAGTACCTGTTGTCTCTGTTCCACCGCCGATTGTAGAATCTTCTGTACAAAATCAAGTACAAAACTCTCCTAAAGAGTCTATTCCTGTAGAGATGGTTCAAAATGTTGTTCCAGAAGAATCGATTGCATCTTCAAATCAAGAGTCTGATGCATCTTCGAATCAAGAGTCTGAAACATCCTCCAACAAAGAGTCTGAAACATCCTCCAACAAAGAGTCTGAACAAGAATCTCCTCTAGAACAACCTCCTGTTAAAGAAGAATCTCCTCTAGAACAACCTCCTGTTAAAGAAGAATCTCCTCTAGAACAACCTCCTGTTAAAGAAGAATCTCCTCTAGAACAACCTCCTGTTAAAGAAGAATCTGTAGAAAAAATCCCTGTTCAAGAACCTGTTATTGTTGCCCCTGTTAAAAGAAGAAAGCCGATCATTGGCAATAATTCACAGCCTGTACCTTCTTCTCTTATTCGATCCTATACAAATGAAGAGCTTCTTCAAGCATGGGATACAACATCGGATTTTGCAACGCGTGATCAGCTTGTCGCTGAACTGGAACGTCGCGAGTTATTTCCCAGTGGAAGTATGAACGCCTGGGAATATGACTCAGGTGCCTATCCTGATGTCAAAGATCCCCAGTTCTTACAAAAACTACTATCCAAGCGCGAATTCTACGAATCGCTCCAAGAGACATGGAAACCCAAAACCGACCCCTGTGAAGACAACGGAACATTTGAAGTTACCCCTGTTCAACGATTTGTATCGAATTTCATGTCCCCTAAAACTCCCTATATGTCGGCTCTCTTGTACCATGGAGTCGGTGTCGGTAAAACCTGTGCCGGCGTCCAAATAACTGAAGCCTGGCTCGAGTTTTATCCTCAAACGGAAGTCTACCTCGTCGCCCCTCCCACCATTCAAAAGGGATTTGAACGAACCATCTTTGATATTAATAAAGTTGTCCTTGGTGAAGGAAATGAACCCAATACTGCGTCTCAGTGCACAGGAACAACCTATATGCGTCTAACCAACACACTATACGAACGTGATCTCGCCAAAATCGACAAGGCGGTTTCCAAACTGATCAAACGTCGTTATAAAATCTTTGGATACATTCAATTTGGCAACTTTATCCAAGATCAATACAAATCCGTTCCCAAAACCATTCCTAAAGAGCGCCGAGATGAACTCATTAAGGAGATTCTTCGTAAACAATTTAGCGGAAAACTCCTTGTTGTAGATGAAGCCCATAACCTTCGTGAAGTTATGGAAGAAGGAGAAGACGAAGATATTGCCTTTGCAGGTGGAAAAGAGGAGAAGGGAGATGCCGCCGCTGGAAAAATGCTGACTCCATTCTTGCTCGACGTCCTGCGTTATTCGGAAGGAATGAAGTTCTGTGTTCTTACCGCCACACCCATGTACAATACATATCGTGAAATCATTTTCATGCTTAATTTATTATTGATGAATGACAAAAAAGCTACCATCGTGGCATCTGATATCTTTGACCGAGAGGGAACCATAACGGAAAAGGGAGCGGCTCGTTTGAGTGCCATCGCCCAACGATATGTTAGTTTCATGCGCGGTGAAAATCCAATTTCCTTCCCTGTTCGATTGTTCCCCCAAGTTCCTACATTATCAACCTATCCTACCATGGATCCACGCGGATCTGCTCTTCCTGCGGAGGAGACCTCCTATTATCAAAAACTTCCACTCGCCCCAATTCCTCTACAAGGAGAACCTCTTCGAGCAAGCATGCTTTTCATGAATGATCTTCCTACAGACGGAAAGGGATTGAGTACCATCATGTTGGAAAAACTCGTCCATGCAGGAAATGTAGTTGTTCCCGCAACGGATGCCACACGTGGCGACACGATTGAAGCCTATACACTTCGTGCCAACAGCGAATCGTTGTGGACTGTTATGGATCAGCAAATCATGGGTGGAGAATTACGTGTTCGTGCAAAAGCATCAGTTGGAGCCAAGTGGCTCGTAGAAGGAGAACTTGCCAATTTCAGTCCCAAGTTCGAATTTCTATTAAAGCGTATTCGAAACGCAGAAGGTTGCATCTTTGCCTATAGTCGCTTTGTCTCAGGTGGTGCTCTTCCTTTGGCTCTTGTTCTAGAAGCAAATGGCTACACACCTTATGAAAGAAGACCCATCCTTATGGATGGAATCCAGGCGCAAGGTGGAAGACAGTGTGCCATGTGTTATCGCAAAGAACGCGAACACGCTTCGGCAAGTCATGCTTTTTCACCTGCGTATTATGGTCTCATAACAGGTAATACCAATCTTTCTCCACAAAATGAAAAAATCATTGTGGCACAACGAGGCATTGCAAACAAGGATGGAAAAATCATTAAAGTCGTCATTGGATCTCAGATTGCATCAGAAGGTGTCGATTTTCGATTCATTCGTGAAACTCATGTTATCGATTCCTGGTATCACTTGAATAAAACCGAACAGATTCTCGGTCGCGCCATTCGTTTCTTATCTCACTGCGCGTTGGAAAAAGAACGAAGAAACAATACTGTGTATTTGTATGTTGCGGTGATACCTCCCAATGTATCCAATCGTGAAACAGCTGATTTATTGAGTTATCGTATGGGATTTCGAAAAGCGGTCCAGATTGGAAAGGTAACCCGAATTATGAAACAATCGGCGATTGACTGTAATCTGAATAAGGATGCAATCATTGTTCGTGGAGAACCACCTATGAAACAGATTGATGCACAGCGTGTAGAGAGAGAAGCGGTAAATATTAATGATATGCCATTTACCGCCGTATGCGATTGGATTGAAACATGTGATTATCAATGCAATCCTACTCTTCCCATGAAGGAACTCGATCTTGACGACTCTACCTATGATGAATTCTCTGCTCGTTGGCGTATTCACCAAATCAAAGAAAGAATTAAACAACTGTTTACCATTCAACCATTTTATCAATCCGAAGATCTATGGAATACATTGGCGGATATTCCACGATTGGCTATTGTAGATGTATTACACGATATTACAAATAATCGAGCCTTTCAGGTGAAATACAACGAAACACGTGGATACATTCGCTATTGTAATGGATATTACCTTCTTCAGCCAAACATATATGCAGATTTAACCATTCCATTGGCCATTCGCGTTGCAAGATTCCCTGTTAAACGGGATCAATATGCTCCAATTCAACCTGAACTATCGCACTCAGAAGAGGACGTGAAAGATGATGCATCCACTGCTCCTTTGGTTTCCGTGGATCGATTATGGATTGCCCTTACCCGATGGGTGGATCATCTGTCTCGACACTCTGAGTATGAGAACCCTCCTGGTGAAATTGATCAACGACGAAGAGATGTGGCACAACACGATGTCGAACGATTAGGTCAATTTCTACAAATTCTGGAAATGGTTCAACGATTTCATCGTTCCTTTCACCTCTCTAGAAAACAAAATCCAGAGTCATTTCGAAGAGCACTTCTCTTCTATTTTTGGGATGAATGGCTTTCCTTATCGGAACAACGTAAATTGGTTATGACCACACCGTCTGTCCTCGAGTGCATTCGAAATGATCAATATCAATTTGGAAAAACGTTGGTGAATCGATATTTGGATCCAAAATCGGGAACTGTGATCTTTGAATGTGAAAACGGTAAAGATTGTATAAAATCATTTGTGGATGAAATTAATCGTGATACCAAAGAACCCATGCGCACATTTAAGGTAGATCGCAATACAACCGGTGAACGATATGGGTTTATGGCACCCAAATATGGGGAGATGGTGTTTAAAACCGCCGAGGCGCCTATGCCTGGAGGTGTCATTCCTCGAGGAAAGGAGTGTGCCAACGTAAGTAATACGAAAGGCCATCTTTCTATCTTGATGAGTCTCGGTGCAATTTTGGAGAAACATAACAAAACGGACTTTCAACTCAATCGAGACAACCTGATGGGTTCCGACGAAATCAAAAATTCGATTCGTTTATGTACATTAATGGATTTGATTCTTCGATTTATGGATGAAGAGCAAATTGATAGGAAGAAATGGTTCTTTCGACCGATTATTTCGTTTTATACCGGTCATAAAGGTCTATTTCGTGGCAGCAGTTCTGCAGAGTAAATTTGAGGACATTTTTTGACAAAAGGATATTGCTAGACAGAAGAATGGAATCCACCGCTTTCTTTGAAAAGAAGATCAGTCTGACTCCAAGCGATTTCAATGAAATGAAAACCGTGTCAGTGGACGATTTGCTAACCAAAAAGGCAAAAGAAAGCATGGAGAACAAGTGTTCCGAGCAGGGGTTTGTTCTTCCCGGTTCCATCGAACTCCTTTCACGCTCCATGGGATATTTTGAATCGGCACGGTTTACCGGTGATGCCATCTATTATTTGAAATTGAAAGGTCAAGTCGTTTATCCTGTGGACGGAATGAAAGTAGCAGGAACTGTCATCCGTAAAAATAAGATGGGTCTGTACATCAACTACAAAGATGCCATTCGTATTCAAGTTCCACGTGATCTTCATTTGGATCGCCCTGAATTTGAAGAAATCCAGGTGGGAGAAACAGTGGAAGTAGAACTGAAGAGATCCAAGTTTGCTATCCACGATGCTTATATCCTAGCCAGTGGTATGTTCCTTTCCGTTGTATCGGATCGTCCAATCCGGCCATTGGTCGAAAATGAAACATCAACTGAACCCGATGACAAAGCTTCAGAAGTGGTTGAACGTGAAGAAGAAAGCGAAGCAGAGGAAGAAGAACCCGAACAAAGTGAAGCAGAGGAAGACGAAGATTAATGCGCTTGGTACATGACTTTGAACATCTATACGGAATTAGAAATGGCATCCCACGAAGAGCGAAAACAAATCTTTGATACCATCAAGGCCTTAGTGAAGCCAGAACAGGAAGAGATTTTCCGAATTATTCGTAAATTAAAAGTTCCTTACAGTGAAAATTCGAATGGTATTTTTTTTGATCTTTCTACTCTTTCCGATGAGGCCTTTGAACAAATCAAAGAATACATTCAATATTGTTTAAAGACACGCCAGGAACATGAAGATCGTCTCAAGGAATTAGAGACCATTCGCATTCAAAATGAGCAATATCAGGAGGAATAAATTTGAATCTAAAGCTCGTTATATAATACATTACCAGTATGACTACCCCTGCCAAGAAATATCAAAACATAAGCTACGCGGAATTGATTTCCTTCGCCGATCAGAATCCCAATCGACACCGAGAATTGGAGCCCATTGAGATTCGACCGTCTGTCCAAGACACCTCCCTTGAGAAATTATGTCTCAAGGGCTATACGGCCACCAACGTCACGCCCGCTGGAATTCTCAGCATCGTGGCCTGTCTTGCCGATCCGTCCTATTATTCCCTCGCACCGCAACATGTTCGTGTACAACAACTGATTGATCTCAGTACGGCATTGCAACTACAAACGGAAGAACTGAAACATACCTCCCTCGCACGCAAACGTAAACGCATTCATGACCTGGTGGCAGGAGCCTACAACGGTTCACGATTTGAAGACAAAGATTACTTTGATCTCTACCACGGAATCAGTCTTATGAGGGGTCTCCACTTTATCTTGATGAAAGAGTCCGTTCAGGATAAGATCGAAGGAGTGGATTATGACAGTGCAGTAAAAGGTGAGATTCTCTTCTCATCTGATCCGACCACCTGGAAAGCGGAACATCCCATTTGGATTGTTGATTATCGTGGGCGTTGGATTGCCACTCCCTCTGAATCAAATGCACAACCGATTCGCTCCATTCTTCCTACCTGGATCACCACCATCGATCAAAAGGGATGGATCATTCAATGGCCCGAAATCGAAGCAACCAAGGTAGAATTGGTAGAACGCCTATCCGTCCTTCCTGGATGGCAAGAAACCGACAAAAAGCACACTAAAGATGTCCTTTCTGCTCGTCTCGGTCGCGCCCTTACTATTAAACAATTCATACACTGGAATGCAAGCACTTAAATCACTTTGTAATAAGTAAAAGATAATGAGTCAGCTTCTACAGGGTCGGTCTGTTGGAGTTCACCTTCTTGTTAACGTCTACGATGTTCCCGACATCTCTCTCCTCGAATATCTCCCATGTGGACGAAATCTATTAAATCAAATCGTGCAGACGATGCAATTGCACGTTATGTCCCAAACCGGTCATCAGTTTGAGCCAAGAGGGTATACCTATGCTTATGTTTTATCTGAAAGCCATTTCACGATTCATACCTACCCCGAACATCGATCTTGTTATATTGATCTTTTTTGTTGCCACCCCGAGTTCAACCCCATTCAGGCCTTTCATCTGATCCGACGTCTCTTTCGTACGGAGCATGTACGATATCAAATCATACCACGTTAGAACATAAATTTGACACAGGAAAATCGTTAAAGCTTAAGGTACTTTTCCTGTGTCTATTAAGTAGAATGGACCTCTCTCTCGGACAATCCAAACAGCTCACCGCGTTTGTCGATGATTGGTCCAACGACAAGAAGATCGAACTGGAGACCAGTTTCGGAGAACGTGGCGTCGTTGATTCCATGACCTTTCTTCAAATCGCACAACGAATTCGAACGAAAGGTTTCGAGGAGATCCCGCAAGAGGATTACTTGAATATCATGACTCCGAACCAACTTCGTTTTACCCTTCGAGGAATCGGTGTCATTCAGTCGTATTGTCGCGATGATACGCTGCAAAATAAAGAATGCACGGTCATGTTTAAAACACGAAACTCCAGAGATAGCAATTTGGATTTGGACGAGTACAACATTCGTTTCAAGACCCGTCGTGAAGAAGAGCTGGGAATGGATGATCCCCAAGTGGTACAAATCGTGAGTCAATGGCCGACCCAACCCAAAGCGTTCCGTCTGATTCGTCGTTGGAGTTTCAAAGGAAAGGGTATTCGAATCGATTTGTCGATGGTACGCCAGACTCCAATCGATCACAGCCGAGGTGGTTTTCAGTGGTCCACCACTTTTCTTCAACGTAGCGTATTGAAAGAGGCGCCTCGTTATGAAGTGGAAGTTGAATTATTACATGATACAGAACATACAAAAACACCGGCAGAGGCTCTCAAATCCCTCATTCGTGGCGTAGGTGAAATTCAACGCGCCATTCAAAAGAATTCTCTTCTGATTCGCAAATCGGTTGCAAATCAGGTACGTTCAGAATACCAGAAAATGACAGGAACGGCAAAGATTCGAGGAGTCAAGCCTGTCACGCTTCAACTAGAAAATATGACAGATAAAATAGATGATCGGGTTATTAATGTTAGGTCTGGGTTCAATGTTACTGATAAGGCGGACGGCCTTCGTACCATGGGCTACGTCGATTCGAAGGGAGAATTATTCCTCCTCGACCAAAACATGAATGTCTATCGCACCGGTTTACGCAGTGTCGCGTGTGCCTCCAGTCTGGTGGACGGAGAATGGGTCACCCTAAACAAACACAAAGAGGCTCGAAATGATTATTTGATCTTTGATATCTACCACGCTGCGGGTGGAAAGAAGGTATCTCATCTTCCTTTCATGACTTATCAAGATGGATCAAAAGAACAGGATGGTCAACACCGTTATCGTATGATGACCGAGTGGTACGATCAATGGGCAGACGGTGAAGAAATCACCGCACCCAAACAAGTATCGGAATCCAATCGGCTTCAAATCATGCTGAAAGACTTCGAGTTTGGAACTCCTGGAGACACTTCCATCTTTACATCCTGTTGCTCCAAAGTATTGGATACTCCTCGTATCTATCATACCGATGGTCTGATTCTTACCAGTAATTCTCAGCCAATTCCTGATAGTGCCGATGTACGATTCGAGCATCAGTTCAAGTGGAAGCCTGCCAGTGATAATACAGTTGATTTCCTCATCAAGTATGAAGCGGACACGGAATTTCCTACCATGGACAAAATCACAACGACTGTGGATCCCAGCAACCAAACCACGATTCAACACAAAACCATGCGTCTCTATGTGGGAAGTTCCAAGAGCATGATCTCTGAGAATCCTCGTGCTGCAATTTTGGATCAGCTTCTCGATAAAGAACCCGTTCGAGGAGGATACCAGCCTGTTCTCTTTACTCCCGTTGACTTTCCTGATACCATGGCCAATACATGCTATGTATTAATCGAAACCAATGGAGATACGGATGAAGAATATGCAATGACCGCGGACACAAAGGAACCCATTTCCGATGAATCGGTGGTGGAAATGCGATATGAACCTTCGCGTGAACCCGGTTGGCGCTGGATTCCCTCTCGCATTCGTCATGACAAGTCGGAACGTTTGATGCGCGCCAAATCGACGGCGAAAGCAACAGGCAAATCGATTGTCTATTCGGGTATCATGAACGACGAAGCCGTAGCAAAATCGGTATGGAACTCTATTCACGAGCCCATAACGGAATCCATGATTCGTACAGGAAACGATGCTCCCAATGAAACCGAAAATGAACAACTCATTTCCATTCAAGCCGTCGATACGAGTAAAAAATACTATGAACGTAAGGCACCAAAACAAAATATTGCTCTCGTGAAAGGCCTTCAAGATTTTCACAATAAATACATCAAAAATGAGATTCTTATTAAACGCTCCCTATTGGGCGGCCGAACGAAATTGTTGGATCTTGCCTGTGGTAAAGCAGGTGATTTATTCAAATGGTTCTTTGGAGGTGCGAAATTTGTAGTGGGCGTTGACTATGCCGGCGAGAACATAACCAATCCAAATGACGGTGCCTATCGACGCTATGTGGATCTCATTCAAGACTTTAAAAAGAAGGCGATTCCCAATATTGCCTTTGCCATCGGAAACAGCTCCAAAAACATTGTAAACGGTGAAGCGGGTGCGAATGCACAAGAGTCCGATATTCTTCGGTCCATCTTTGGCCGTGTTGATCCAGACGGATCGGTTCCCAAATACATTGAAAATGTCATGGCGCGACAGTTTCAGGATGGCGCCGACGTGGCGGCTTGCATGTTTGCTCTCCATTACTTCTTCGAGACGAAGGAAACACTGGATGGATTTCTGACCAACTTATCCGAAACAGTGCGGGTCGGCGGTTTATTCATTGGTTGTTGCTTTGATGGCGATCTTGTCTTTCGTCTTCTACGCGGACTAGAAAGGGGACAATCCGCCAATGGAATGGAAGGAGATGTTCCCATTTGGAGCATTACCAAACAGTACGATGCCGTCGAATTATCTGCCGATGAATCCTCGATTGGAAATGCGATCGATGTCGAATTCATTAGCATCGGTTCTACGCACCGCGAATATTTGGTATCGTTCGCCTATCTGACAGAACGAATGCGCGAAATCGGATTTCGTCTTCTGAATAAGACCGAGCTGGCCGAAATGAAGTTGGCACACAGCACCAATACCTTTGATGTCAGTTTTGAAATGGCAAATCGCAGAGAACAGAAATATAACATGCGTGATTCCGTTAAGGAGTTTTCGTTCTTGAATCGCTGGTTCATCTTCAAACGAGAAGGAGAAAGAATCGCCGCTGAAGTTCCCAAGATCGAACTTCCTATTGCCGAGGAGGCTGTCGCAGAGGATGTCGGCGATGAAAAACAAGCTGAACAAAAACCAGAGGAAAGTGCTTATGATCAGCCACCTCTTCCCACCAAGAAGTTTGAGAAAAATCAAGTCTTTCTGATTGGCGCGGATGCACCCGAATCGAATCTTACTACGCTCGATGATAAACATGCGGGTAAATGGCTATCTTTATCGGCGCCCTTCCCCATTCCTGATCCAGAAGATCCTGCCATTCAGTATCCCACGGTGGAACATTATCTGGCGGGCATGAAATTGAAGGAGGCATCCAATCAACCCAACCTTGCACGAACTCTCATGAGCACCAAAGGACAGATTCATCAACAATTTGGATTTGCACGTCTTAAGGAAACGATTAATGAAGAATCGGTGCGTGATTTCAAGTTATTGGCAGATGAAGCCAAAGAAGTTCATAAGGAAATGTCGAAGAGTGTGCTAACGGGTCGCGGAGTGATTATCGATGAATCCATCTGGCAAGACAAGAAGGATGAATTCTTGATGAATGCTCTTAAATTCCGTTATCAGCGCGATGCTCGATTCCAGAAAATTGTGGAAGCCGCAAAAGCCGATAAGAAATACATTCTGTATTTGAGCAACGTAGAAGTTGGTGTTCCTGAACTCAGTGGTGTTCGTCATGGTGTGAAAAAGACCATAACCGGTGGAAACAAGGTAGGACGTTTTATTATGAAACTTGCTCGGTTTTAATTTAATTCTATAGTAGATATGGGTATCAACGCTAGTCATGAAGAGGAGGAGAGTAGCGAGGTCTACCATATAACGGATACATTTGTTAATCCAAGTGAGTGGAAACGTATTGTAAAACAATATAATTCCACTAACTCCATAGAGGACACCAAAGAACAAGTTGATATGCATTATTTTAATGGTTCTCCTCCTTATACCATCTATGCCATAAAAGATCCTGCATTAAAAGAAGCCATACAAGATCGGTGTCATGAACAACCTCATCTTATTTTATGTCATACCATTCTTATTTTTTGTGCACATAAACGTATCATTTTATCAACTGAAATCTTAATTGATTCTGTCTTTCAACGACCTACATTTCGAAAAATGATGCATCAATTATGGGGATCCCAGACCTCACCCGATCGAATTGCATGGACCATACGTCAATCTCATGTGGCACTTGGATTTGCCATGGTTGCGTGTCATGAACAACATATCTCTTTTTCTCCAATTGACATCACCCAACCAGATTCCATACGATCCCTATTGGATCTTCCTGATGATATGATTCCCACGGTCTTATTGGCCATTGGCGCACCCGATTAAATAAAATTGATCCGAATTGACATAAAGAGTATAGGATACACAACCATGCCACACCATGACTGGCAAACGTTGACTCAGATCAATCGCCATCCACGTGATGCCCATATCGCGTTTGATGAACCAACTCACAAGTATTATGTAAATGGTTCCTGTCAGGGAAACATTTCCTGTACCGGTTTCATCCATGAATTCTTCGGACACTTTGATGCCAAAAAGATCATTGCTAAAATGCGCAAAGGCCCCAATTGGGCCACCAGCAAATACTATGGAAAAACGGACGAAGAAATCATGAAAGAATGGTCTGATAATGGTAAACAAGCTTCTTCTGCAGGAACCGCCATGCATTTGGCGATTGAACAATACATGCACGGAGCCTACTCAGAAATTGATCCCGCCGTCATGGATACCCCTGAGTGGAGATATTTCAAGAAATTCTGGGACGAATGCGGACATGATTTGGAGCCCTACCGTTCCGAATGGGAAGTCTTTACTGACTCCTTGGAACCCATTCAAGGAGAGCGCAAAATCAAACTGTGTGGTTCCATTGATATGGTTTATCGCCGAAAATCCGATGGAAAGTTCGTCATTTACGATTGGAAACGCTCCAAAGAAATCAAATCCGAAAATCCGTTTGGAACAGGTTTGGCTCCTTTGGAACACTTACCTGATACAAATTATTGGCATTATACAATGCAACTCAACGTTTACAAATGGATTCTGGAACAATATTATGGTCTGGAAGTAGCCGATTTGTATTTGGTGATTCTTCATCCTGATGCACCTTCTTACCGTCGTATGCGCCTGAACATTATGACCAATGAGGTCGAAGACATGATCGAGTGCCGCCGACGAGCTGTGGAGGCTGGATGCAAACAAGCCGTTATCTTACCCATTCCTGAAATTCATGAACCTAATACCCTTGCTCAATTCCGTTTCTAAACATTTCCAATACGAGGTTTGCGACGACTATTTTTTATGGCGGATACGGAAGGCTGAATCGAAGATTGCGCTAAAGGCTGAACCGAAGGCGCTGCTTGAACCGGTTCTTCCACTCCTACTTGTGGTCTACGACGAGCCTGTGAAACCATAACAGGAGGAGCCGGCGGAGCTTGCGCTGCAACCAATGGCTTATCATATTCACGCTGAAATGCCGGCTGACCAATTACAACTGGCACTTTCTCCTCTATTCCTGGCATCGGTCGTTTCTTGGGCTCCACAATTCCAGCCGATTCCCATCGTGCACGAACCGCATCTGGTAATGAACTTGTTTGAATCACTGTATTTCCGTCTTCTTCTAACAAAATACCAACACGATCCGCAAGAGCAACAAGAATCATAACCGAATCAAAATACCCAGGTGGCTTGACAAATTGAATCGTTTGTTCCTCAGGGTTTCTTACCTGAATCAATCCAATCGGCTTGGTTCGATGGCGTACATATTTCATCAAATGTTCCACCGATACTTCATTTCCACTCGGATACATTCCCAATTGCTCAAACGTTGTACTTAACAACGAAGTCAACAACATTAATGGTTGTTCTGGATCACGGCTTGTTAAGAACTTAATACGATATGAAGTCTTTTCTCCCAATATCGCTTGTATTTCAGGAACCATCTCTCCCTCAGGCATCTTCTTCTCTTCTGCCTGCCCTGTCATCTCCTCATGATATTTGGGCTCTTCAGGTGTTTGCCGCATCCAATCCAGACGCAATAAGTTTGTCCATGTAGGTGAAGATTCAGGAATAATGTATTGATCATCCTCATGAATGGGCTCTACTATTTTAGAAACGATCGAAATCGTACCTTGCATCAATTGTCTTCGACGAGCTGGAAATCGTACCAATTCATCAATGACACGCTTGGTAAACAATTCAGGAGTACTTACCTCTCGTACTCCCTTTTGATCACTCAGAGAGGTCGTCTTATGAACATGCAATAAACATTTTCCTTCGTCTTGTTTCCAATAGCACGATCCCGTGCATGACTCTGGACCATCAATCATTCGACAATCCTTACGTAAAAACGAAGAAATACCTTTCTCCCATTCTTCTGAATCCGCATAGAACCAGGATAAAAGCGTTGAAGATAATAACAGATACAAACGCTTTCTGCGCTCATACTCAGGAAGATCCGAGCGAAAAATAATATCTTGAATGTTTCTTCTCAGAACAGGTCCACCCACATCACCTGTAATCCAATTCGCTACCATCAATCGAAATTGCTGATATCCTTCTTCCCAGTCCGAATATGACGATTGTTCCAAGAGCGCAGGATCACTTCCACATGACGCATCATTCGAGATTTTCTTATCCATTTCCCATTCAAATTCATCCACCTCCACCACGGACAGTCCTAGTTTTTCAAATGCTTCCATATTCTTTGGAGCTCCCACTGGAACGTAGAGTCCGTTTTGTAATTGAATCGCAACAATCATCTCAATACCCTTTCTACGAACAACATGCTGAACACGATATCCAGGATACAAAAAGAACATGGGATCCAACATGAGACGATAATACTTTACCGCATCTTCCACAGGTGCCAATTTCACATCCGCCCAATCAAGGTAGACACTCGGAATCGAAAACGACGAAGAGATCGTGATGACTCCATCATCTACCACGGGAAGTGCCACTAAATAGGAAGATCCGCCCTTGGATTGAAACGTTAATCCTATGACATGATTATAGCTATCTTTTACAATCCCTTCTGGACGAATCGAAGAGGTTTGAATCGCTTTAGAAAGGGGAATCATCGCCATCGGATGAACTCCTTCTTGTGCGGTGTAAATACTGCGATATCGACTCTGACATTGTGTCATGTATTCATCAATTCGCAATTGAACAATCTCGGGCCAAAACTTGCGCGATGGATAATCCCAGCGAACAATCGGCTCATGAACCTCTGCCTCTCCTCCTTTCGCTGGCTTATTGCTCGTATGAACATACAACTCATAATGAGAATACATCTGCTCCGTTCCATGAATGGATCGCATACTTCTGGAAAGAAAGGCAACATCATTCTTTCGATTTCGATCCACGGATACTCCAAAAATTGGGCATTGAATCGTAACTGGATTCGCACCATGATCCTCCATAATCACCAATTGAATTCCACGAAGCGTAAACAGGCCTGGCTCCGCCAGCAACGGTTGAATATGACGCAAATCTTTTCTCTTCGAGGGGTCATCAATGAATCGAATGAAACGATGAAACGCATTAAAGATTCGTAGAAGTGCGTGATAATTATTTCCTGTCATAGCAATCTGTAAATGATCCTGAGACCACTGCATGAGCTCCATTCGATTCTCGGGCATGGCACTCGCATCCGATGGATTGAAAAATTCCAATACGAGATTTCCAAAGTGAGAGTTCAGGAAAATACGAGGAACCATAACCTCCTTGATTTTCTGTTTCACTTCTTGAATGGAATTTCGGTAAATGATTGGGGCGATCACACCCAATAGGGATTCATAAGGGGTATTCTCTGTTCCTAAACGCAAGAATCCCTGTGCAGTAGGGCGTAATTTCAAATGAATATGGACGCGATCTACAATCTGCTTTGCAGAATCCTGCTTGAAAAAATCGTCAAATACGCGTGGAGCCGTTGCAAAAATACCAGGATCAGGGTGTTTATTTGAATCCAAAATATACGCCTTATGAATGGATTCCAACAACACACCATACTGAATGGACTGAGAGGCTCGAAAGACCAGATCTTGATACACTGATCGATCCTCCTCTTCTTCCATATCATCCACATTCGCGTCCAATTCTTCTTTCTTTAAGACTTCTCTCAAATGCGAAAATTCCTTATCGGCAATACGAAGTGTAGATTGTTTTACAAAGCAACATGGAAGTGCTAGGCCATCGGGGTGGGTTGTTTTTCCCATAAAATCGATAAATTTATGATAGGTTGAACTCTGTTCACTTTTCTGTCTTCGCATAACAGTACGTCCACGTTCTGGTTTCTCATTATTGGTTATTAATCGGCCACCACAAAATGGACATGAATTTGCTTCTTTTCGATTTCCCTCACGATCGGTGGTGGATTCAAAGTCCGTTGGACGAATCATGATTTCATCATTCAAGCAGAAATACTCGGGGCAGAAATAATAGTGAATTCGATCCGGATCTGATCCAAATCTCATAATCGTAATGGTTTCTTCTGTTCCAATGGGAGCGATCGGTTCTTCTGATTCGTTTAGTGGAAATACCACCCAAAATACACGATCATTTTCATAGATGGCTCTCATGCGATCATATTGATCTTTGGTTAACACGGCAGGTTGACGATCTGCCTGCGCCGCGCATTTACGGCTATATCCGTTGCTTGCCTTGTCCGTTTTGAATTCAAACAGGCGTTTATCAATTGATTTGAGCTTGTTAATAAACCAACTTGCTGGATTAATCAACTTTTGATCGTCCACGGACGCAGCCGCGGTGGCTGCTTGTGCTACTTGCGCCGCTTTGGCGGCAACTGGTTTCGTACTGACTGCAGCGGTTGCAGACACTTCAGGTTCAGAAAAGGGATCATCGAGATAGGCACGTGTTGAGCCCATACGCGGAGTCATGAATTCTTTCATCGATGCCTGTGCCGCCGTTCCTTTTTTCGCTTCCTGTTTTCCCCAATTCCTAGATTCTTCCTGTGCGATAATCTCCTCTTCGACCTCTTCGGAAACGGCAGACAATGCATTCTGCTCTTTTTCATCCGAATCATCAAAATAATCATCTTGGTCAATGAATAACAATGATAGCAAAGTAAAGAGGCGCCGATACGTTTCATAACTGTCAATTCGGTGGATGTGAACATGATACAACGGTGCATTCGAGTAAATATGTAAATCAATTCCTGGATTGAAACTTTCCATAAACTCTCCATCTTCAGGAACTTGAACTGTAAAAATACCCTGTTTTCGCTGCCAATCTGCCACAATTTCAATTGCCTCTTTTTTTGTAAACTGAAACTCTTCTTGCACCGCATCAACAATGTTTCCATCTTTGTTCCCCATGCGTTGTTGCATATTCCATTGTGTTATGAAGGTGAAAATCTTATCTTCCGTTGCGTATTGACTTACTGCCTTGTATCGCAAAGAAATAACAGGACTTTCGTCGGGAAGAGGTGAAATCTCCTTGAATAATGTCGAAAAAAATGGCAAACGTTGAAGCAATCGCGCTTTTGTAAATTTCTTGGCATTTGTGGAGGGGCGAATGGTAAAGACAATGGCGCATTCACGTAGCTGGAACCGATCGAATGGCTGTGATAATCCATCAAATACTTGTTCTACGTTCGCCCGAAAATGACGAAAATCAATGACAGGATCGAGCTGTTTGATCTTCTTGGGGGGTTGAAGCAATAAATTCATTGTTCCATCGTTAAGTACATGAATGGTTCCATATATAGGCTGTGCATTTCCACTAGAAGGGCGATGCACATATTTTATACTACAGAAGTCATATCCAGGATCGGGATTTACCTCCTTTCCCCATCCATCCAGTACACTCGGATCTTCCAGTGTAGGAATCGGAATGACACCACGCACATGTAGTTTGGTAACCGCGGTTCCTTCCGCTGGAATCAATCGAAGATAAGGGCGCTTTTCAGTTGCAGGAATTCGGTAAAATAAACTGGCACTTCCTTCGAAACCCTTAACAGGCTTCTTCCAAGAGAGCATCATATTACGAATTCCAGTTAATTCAATCGTGGGAACGGGGACATTTTCTTCCATCAATAAATCCAATCGTTCCATCGCATCTTTTCGTTTCGATAAAATGAATTGAATCTTTTTACCAAATTCGATATCTTCCTTTGTTGCCTGATAGGGTCCATTCACAGATATATCTGGAAAATAGGGTGAAAACTGTCCATTCCACATCTCTTCTGACAACGAAGAACCCTGAATCAGACTTCGAAGGGATCGAAGAGTAAACACGTGAAATACAGGTAGTCTGCCCTCTCGTTTCTTTAAAAAGACATCCTCAATGGTACTTCGTCCCATCACCTCATAATTTGGACTAGTATACATACCATCTTGCTTGACAAATCGATGATCTGGATGAGTTGCAGTATAAGCGGGATGAAACAATTCATACGCCTGACTTGCATCATTTGATCCACTTGGATACCATAAGTAATCAATCGGAAGATATCGTACCTGCTCCACGGATGGTGAATCCAAAGAATACGCTTGTTCACCGAGTGGAACACCTACAAACGTAAATCGTGGAAGAAAATTCTGATCATTTTTAAAATATGCAGAAAGCATATGCTTAATCGTATAAATCGTATCAAATGGATACACGCCTTCCAATGTTATCCTATCATATTCCTTTCCTCCCTTCCAGATCATACATTGAACCGGGGGTATCTTTTCGTAAAGATCGGAAAGCATAGATGGATATAGCAATTGGTCCATTCGCGATGCCATCCCTATGGCTTTTTCATAAAAAAAGCCATACCGATGTTCACATCATTTTCCAAGCTACAAACTTCGCTTTTAGTCGCTTGGTTTTTAGTCGCTTCGCTTAGACATTGTTCCAATCTGCATATTTGTTCCATCCTTTGCAGGGTCATATCGAGGAGAATCCGTTATATAAACACCGCAATAACTCACAGGGTGTGCTGCAAAGTCCGTATACTTATACAAGTTTAATGTTTCTGCCTCTTTTAACAGCCATCCAAAGTTATTCCAGAACGTGGCATCATGTCCTACCGAATCCGTGCATACGTGAGCAAATTCATGAAGCGCAACAAACATCATAACATTCTCATCGACTAGACTTTCATCGGGTCCATCGCGTTGTCGTAGGCACATATTGATGATCTCTCCTTTGTTCACCGTAGAGGAGGTGTGTTCCGATTCGGGTGTTGCTTCGATAAATCGGGCGGGATCGGCTCGAAAGTTCTGAACCATTTGTTTCACTTGAGGCTTATCAGGGTATTTCTTCTCCAAGGTCGAGCACAATTTTGCCAAACGAATTCGTAGTGTCGCCATTAAATCGGCAGCCCTTTGTTTATCAGGCATATCACGAACCTTGTATGTTTTTCCATCGAGTTTCGAGACTACGTCGACTGTCGGAAAATTTCCACCTCCTACAATCGATTGAAACAGCTTGGATGCCGCGCTGAAGATCGACATTCTACTAGGATTCCATAAAGTGCAATGGATTATTTTATCTTATGATACGATGCAAAGATGAAATAATCAAAACGCAACAGATTAATACGAAAAATCAGGTTGTTTCTTTAACTCTGGATTTGTATCCTGTGGATTGAGTTGATTCATGGGATTTACATGGGGGGCGTGAGCATTTTGGTCATGCTGTGGCTTTCCAGGCAACGCATTTACTCCAGCGGGTGCCGATCCATGTGCTTGTTCTAAGGAAGTAGAAGAGCTCAAGTTCCATCCATCATTGAATCCTTCCAACATACCGAACCCATAGGGACGAGTCATGATAAGATAAACAACAATGACAAAAAGTACAAGTGCGATGATGTGAATCGTGTCGATTTCTAAAAGACGATCGAAAAGAGTCGCCATTACTATATGTGCAATGGATAAATTAAGCGCCTACCTCAAAGCTGCGGTGGCTAAAGTCCGGAGAGATGGTGGACTGATTAAAGATGCTGACCGCAACCTGTGGGTTGGGTGGCTCGGAACGAACCTGAAGATTCGCGTTGCGCATGCTCTGGCCGACGGTGTTGACACCGATCAAGGCACCCGCGCTGAGGAAGTTCTTGCCCTTCAACGAGCCTGGGCCCATTGGGTTCTGCTCGGACCAAACGCTCGCCATATCCTTGGGTAGAAGCTCGGAAGGAGTCAGCTGATCACGTGGGTAGCAACCCGCTGGCTGCTCGGCAGAGCCGAATTGAGCCGGACCCTCATAGGCGCTGAGGTCCGCAAAGCCCTCACCGCTCTCAAACTTCTCCTTCTTCTTATCCTCGAACTTCTCCTTCTTCTCGTGATTTTGGAAGTGCTGGTTTGTGAATGGCTTCTTAGTGGCCTTCTCCTTTGCCTCCTTATCGGCCTTTTCCTTGGCAGCCTTGTCGGCCTTCTCCTTATCGGCCTTTTCCTTGGCGGCCTTGTCGGCCTTCTCATCAGCAAAGCCTTCCATGAAGTGTAACGATGAAAACATATGTGGATTATATTGATAAGCGATGAATACGACCACCAATACGACGAGAGCAAATAAGATGACCTTCTCCATGTCTATACCTGCCATTACTTTCTATAAAAGATAGAGGGCATAATTTTACCAAATCGTATCTTTTTCAAAGTTGGACCTCCTCATCTTCGTATTCTTCGTCGGAATGGGATTCAGAATCGGAATCGGAAATCTCCGTACCGTACTTTTCATAATATTTGGCCATTTGGTGTTGTGCCTTATACAGAGCAATCTTGGCCTTTAGACGAGCTTCCTTGGCTTTCTGCTTGTCATAAAATTTAGTAGGCGACTCAATTTCCAATTCTTCCGTAGCGTCTGCAGCGGGAACATCATCCAAATTGGCTTCTTGAATTCCGTGATCTTCCAAAACCGGAAGAGACTCTTCCTGAACGTCTAAATCCGGAATATCAATACGTGCCGGTGTGGCGACATACGACCAGTTCACCCAAAAGATACCCCCTCGAATTTGAACGTTCTCGGGGACGAGCAAGACGGATGCCGGAAATAGCGTCGGTAGAGTACCTTCAAGTGTATGTTTTGTGATTTTTTGAATTTGTTGTACCGTATAGGGCTTAGAAAAGTATTTCGCAGAAGCCGTTAAAAATTCACCAAGCCATTGATTCCATACGTCTTTGTTCTCCAAAATCTCACGCTCGAGCGAAGCAACAGAAAGATCCGATACTTCCTCCGCCACAAATGACAATTTCTTCTCCGACTCCGTATTGGTTATAGAAAAGGTATAGCACATTTCAGTTGCTCCCGTAGTTGCATTCTTTACTTTGGAGTGCTGAGGAGCGAGAAAGGTCGGCATGTCTCTGTCCACAGCGATTAGAAGAGATCGGATAATTTCACCACAGCTATCAAAATGCCGGTAGATCGGACAAAGGATAATGAGCGATTCGTTCATATGTTAAAAGGACGAATTGATCAATTTGCCGTATCACTTTCCAACTCCGATACTAAAAATTACATTCAACAATTGGTAATTGAACCATTTCTACAATTTATTTTACAACGATCCTTTCCTTATCTCATTATCGCTCTTTGTATCTTTTGCGCCATTTTATTATTTGTTATACTAACATTTGTTCTATTACTCATGAATCGAACACCCAGTGGTTTTTGTCCATCCTGCAAACATGCCTTTTAGACATGTGTAGACCTAAGAAGATTTTACCATTCCTATGGATAGCAAGATGGCGGATCCCGGTATTGCTACCTACGTTCGATATTGGCTCCATTACGGAAATATGGCGTCCTCATTCTTCAAACAATTCGGTGCTGTACGGAAAATTAGAGATGATTACGAAAAACAAATCATCGGTATTCTTCAACAAAATGGTATGGAGAAAGCAACCATTCAAATTAATAACGGCAGAATCAATGTAGCCGACAAAAGAGAACCCAATCAACTTTCCCTTTCGAAAGTGGAAGAATTACTCCACGGATACTTTACACAACGGGGTGGAAAAGATGAAACCATGGAAATCATGACTTTCATCCGCTCCAATCGAGGATATACTACCTATAAAGTTCTAAAGCAAAGTGGTATGACACCACCACAAGGTGGACCACAAGGAACCGCGCAAGGTGGTATCAACAAACTCTTATAATCTCTTACGAGGACCAGCGACCCGCTGAGTATGGATTGATTGGAATGTGATCGGCATGATTCTTATAGTCTTGCACCTTACGATCATATGCCAATCCACCCTCGCTTAAATTCGAGTTCTTTGCCATTTCGTGGCGTTTTGAAATATCATTCTCACTTGGTTTCGATCCATAGCAATTCACACCCATTCGGAGCTCAGGATTATCGAAATAACCTCCATTGACACCGGGTATTCCACAGGCCATTCGCTGATCTTCTGGACCCGCCTGCAATTTATCATACGTCTGCTGTTGAGTGGGGAACACTGCGGCTTGTCCTTTGATCCATCCATAATTACACCAGTCCGCACCCTTATTCCAGGCTTCCTTTACTTGGTCATAGGTAGCGAGTTCCGCTCCAAATGCCTTACACAGGGGTTCCGCATCCGTATAAGTATATTTGTCTTGGGCAATGTTAAAGACTTCTTTCTTACCGGGTATCATTTGTCCAACGGCAGATTGGTCAATCGCCTTTCCTTCAGGAAATACGGATGGACTTGGTGGAAGAATGGCCGGTGCCGGTGGATAGAAATAATCATGAATTTTGTTCCATGCAGTCTCGAATGCCATTGCAATCTGATTGCGAAATATGACAACGATAATAAAGAGAATAACCAAAACTCCTAATCCGATAATAACCGGAATCGATATGAAAGGAGAGGTATCCCCTTCAAAGGAGGAGTTCAATGATTCCTTAATTGGTTCTGTAAAATCAGAAACAAAATCGCCCATACTGGATCCCATATTTTTTGCGGTATTGGCAGCCGTGTTAATAGCCTCATTGGCGGTATTCACCACTTGATTGGCTGTATTCACCACCGATTTGGCGGCATTGTTCACTACATTGGTTGCAGTATTCGATGCGCTTACAAAGGATGATGTATTAAAAGGAACATTGTTCGAAGGACGATTCACCTTTAAGGATGTATTGGGCTTCGGAGCGGTGTTATTAGGAAGCTTGAACATCTTATTGGCATTCATTCTATTAGATGAAACGAATGATTATACTAATCTTTTATAAATTAGTATCATCATATAAAAATAGAATGGGAATTAGACTCCGTCTTCTACCGTACGATTTCCTCCTCGCTGATTGATGTAATCTCTCTGCTGGGGTGTGCTGCACACGCATCCCATGTCGCTGCTGTACGATGATGGGCAGCACTCAGGCTTGACATCATTATTCTTGAAGATAAAGAGGCTGTCTGGGCCGGGCTGGAAGGCGGGGCCAAGAAGGGGCTCATTGGGAGCGGATCCACGCCACGAGCTTCCATTCGGGGCAACGCGAACACCATCAAATGCGCCAATCGGCTCCATCTTATGCTTACCAAGACCCGATGCTCCCGCATTTTGCAGGTAGTAATTCATAAATCCTTCACCCGAATCACCCTTGGAATAAACCATGAGCAAGTTGGCGACCAACAAAAGCAATAATCCAGTGATAAGAAATGCGGTTTTCATTCTACTTAGTACGCGTTAGATAATCTGCTCGGTCATCCGGAGTCGAGCTTCCAAAAAGGCATATGTCTTGTGAATCTCTCGATATCCAACTTCCGTAAAGTCTCGTATGATCTTTTCTTTTTTCTCCTTATCATCCCAAATGATGTATTCTCCTGATTCAGTAATCAATGCAAATCCATCAATCGTCTGAGATCCAGCAGGAACCGTATTTTTACTCTTCATCCATGTTCCATTCTGCTCCTCATATCGCTCCGTATACCATAATCCATCCTCCTCTTCTGCATGATATACATGCTCTTTGATGCATCCCAATACATCCTGTCTCTTTCCATTTCGATCCAATACTTGTCCAAACTCGATCTCGGAAATAGGAATCCAACCTTGATGGGTCTTTACTAAGACATGACGACCCATCAACGCGTCTTCGCAGTGAGGTCGAATGTTATGTTTCCATTCCGAATAGGTATTCGACATCGTATTTGAATGAAGCATCTTGGAAACTAAATAATTCCATATGTATTGACCCTTTTCATCATCATATGATAACTCTTCCCAATCACGAAAGAGAATCGTAGAACCATTCGATGAAATAATGGGTAGATTATTGGATGTGGTATTGAAACAATAAATAACAGGAGATCGATGTTCAGTAAGAACAGAACGCTCGTCGTCCGCTACCAACTTCCATTGTCCATCGGTTCCTTTCACTACATGTGATCCTGATACATTAATACCATGTAGATTTCGTAGGACAATTTCATCGCCTTTCATTCGAATAATTGCAGTTATGCTACCACATCCATCCGCCAATTGATCTCCGTTGCGAATGTTTTCTACAGGAACAGCCATCGGATTGCCCTTCGCATCCAATGTCTGCACCATGGTTCCCTCTGCAAAACATAAACCACCCATTTTATCATTTGCATCCGCTGAAATCGAGCTTGATAGAATTCCTGCAAAGACCATTACCGCAGTAATAATGGCGGCCAGTGTTGCCAAAATAAGAGGCATAACAGGAAACAATACGAAAAATAGAATGATAATAATGGCGAGCATGATACCACAAATAATCAAAATAACCTTGATCATAAATTGAATGGAATTAATAATTCCTCGAAAGATGGATGCACCAAGATAAATCATGGATACCGCCACAGCATTGGCACGATCCATTGCCATTCGAACATGCTGAACGATTCGACTCATTTCAAACACGGATCGATTGAATTTTTGAAAGTATACATCCAAATACGAAAGGAATGCATTATACATATTTTGAGCAAGTGTACGAACGGTTCCAATCATATTCATGGCATCACCCGTTAGTCCCACTTGCTTTCCAAATAGCGAATTAATCGGCCCCATGAACATGGTAATAAACTTTTCCACCGTGGTTTGAAGACAAAATGTAAAGTTATCTGATGCAAATTCACTCGGTGTACGTGGATCCGAATCGGGTTTAAAAAAGGAAGCCGCTGCCATAATCGGTAGTTCACATCTTCGATCCGTCCACTCATTCATAACGGTGTTCCTTTCCAAATTAGCAATGGTTAGACCTAGGGCAAATACGAGCCCAAAGGTGATGAGTATAAATGGCCATTTATCCTCCATCTTTTAGAATGAGAGAGATTCATCTGTTATAAAAATCATGTACGCTTGGAATCAAAAATGGCCGTATAATGCATTTTAGAGTCCGGAGAACATACCTCCATGTAATCACGTATTCTCGTACCATCTTCCAATTCGATCTGCGAATTCGGGACGACCACAAAGGATACCATTTCTTTTGTCTGACGAGTCGTATACGCCTGATGTTCTCCAAAACGTTTCCATTGTTCTGTTTCTTTTTCCCAATATAAGGTCGCTGGGGTAAGTTGAACACCATTGGAGAGTGTGCAGATTTCACTGACCTCTCGGCGAATGAGTCCTACTACTTCCGATCCTGTGGATAGCTTATCTCCAATCTTAATATCCTTTGCTGCCACCACGCCATCTTGAGTTTTAATTTTTGCCTCTTCATTCATTGCAAAACATGCATCGGCATAAGGATAGGATTTTCCTACACTTTCTTTTCCATTGATTTTACCTTCAATCCACTGAAGCGTATCGGCATCACCCTCTGCCGTTTCATCATAATCTAAAAAGGTGAGATATTCAATCGGAATGGTATGCGTTGAAGTATTAAGACAATACAGAGGCGCATCGGAATTCCATGGACCGAGAGGAATGGCAGAAGGATGATCTCCCGCGTAAAGATAGGAACCGTTATACATGACATAATGATTGGTACTAACGATTGTTTTTCCTAACTGAACCATTTCTTGTCCCTTTGCATAAAACATAAACGTCGAGGTGACACGAGTCTGATCAGGAAGAAGAACATCGCCAATTTTTACATCTTGAATCGGAATCCGCTTCGAAGAGTCTCCTTGTTTTACGACAATTTCCGTTTCTCCTGGAAAACAAAACGTATCTAAGAATGAAAACAAATAGGTATTAGTAAAACTTGTCATACCTGTTATTCCTGTCATTCCCATATACATGACAGAAAACAGTAGAGCATACAGTCTTCCCATCAAGTTCTTTATATGAATAGCGGTTAGGCGAATTTGAAAGAAGAAATTGGTTATACGATCCGTAAATTCCTGAAAAATAACATTGATGCCTCCACCCAATGATGCGATCACATTTCGAAGTGAACTGATGGAATCAAAAATCGAGGTAAGAAGCGTTGTAAATTGAGAAAACATGGATCCAATCGATCCCAAATATCCACTTGAATGCGTTTGAAAGATTTTACCCATGCAAAACTCGAAATTGTCTTTGGTATTAACTCCAAAATAGCTTGCAAACGGCATAATCGTTGGACTGCATCGTTGATTGGCCCAGTCCTTCTTTGTGTTTTCAATATCAAGCCATGTACTAATACCGAATACAACGGTATAGATACATACAATGACGAGAATGATAAAAAGCAGGGCGTTCTTAAACGACCATAATTCATGCTCCGCCATCCTCCTACTGCTTACTCACCAAGTAATACATCGTAATTCTCCACTCTTATCGAATACTCTTATCGAAACATATTCCATCCTATGATTCGATAATAATGATACATTCTTATAACTGTTCATGAACCCACTCTTTGTCCTTTGAAAAGATGGCACTGGCATCGGGGGCAGTATGCTTGGTCAGTTTTGCAACCGCATCGAGTTTATGGTAGACCGAAAGTGCTCCATAGTGTTTGATCGCTTTTTGCAATGCTAGATGGCGCAAACGATCCGCCAAACGATATTGATAACCATATTTAATGAGCTCACCTTTCCGGAGTTTTCCAAAGACAGATGATCCTTTTGCCGTACGTGTTTTAATGCATTTTGCAGGAATGTGAACGGATGCACCTGTCTTGGGCTTGGCGGTATATAACTTACCCTTACGGCGAACGGTATAACCACTGGATACAATGCTATTACGAAACTTACGCGTGTACCCCTTTCGTAATTTATACCCCGCTGGGCAATTTATCGGTTCGGTCGCCATCTCTATCTCTTCATTTGAATTTAGTGTTGAACAAATGGATTTTCATGAAGTACCTCATCTATTACACGACTATAGGGTAATGTATCCTCTCTTCCATTGTTTCTAAAATACTCCGATGTCCATACCAATACCCCTTTGATGGTATCACGCAACTCCTTCGGAAAAATATCCAACTGTGAATCATCGTTCACATTATTAACAATTTTTTGAGCATCCACCGATATCACGTAGAAATGATTCAGTTTTCCTATGTATTCTTCCAATAACTTCATGTCATGTGATTCCGGTGTTGCTGGTTTTGTAGAATAGACCGTAGAATCATAAAGGGCATTTTTAATATCGACCAACCCCTTTCTAAATTTGGGATCAACCCCTTTTAAGGGGGTATCATTCTTTTCATCTTCATCATCGGATTCTTCACTTTCTGGTACTTCGCTGTCCCAATGCGGATTTGGATTCGGTACTTCAGGAAAAGGTACTTCCGTCGACATCTATTTGAAGAGAACTCTATTTTGCCAGAACACCATACACAATCAGGACAAATCCAATCATAAAAAGGGTTTCAGGAATGGTAGTGTCAGGTCCCGAACAAAACCCAGAAACCACTTGTTTACTAACAGGTTGTGGTGGTGGCGGATCAAACATGGTATTCGCAGTCGCCTGTGCCGACAACATGGTCAATTGTGTGTTTGTCTCATTCATTTGTTGTTTGGTGGCATTCTTTCCTCCGGGACCAATCGGTAAAGGTGCAACTTGTTTACGTTGCAATAATGCGAGCGAATCATCCGACATCCTTTCTAGTGCGAGATAACATAAAAAGGTTTTTCCTCTTCTCTTTCAGACATGTCCAAACAACTTCCACCTGTTCAACGTCAAAGCATGGAAGAAGCGACCGCGGAGGCAGAAGCCCGCCCCTTAGATTTCCAGCCCAAAGAACGCGCCAAGTTCATTCGTACCATGCTTCAAGACATTGCAAAGTGGATGGCGAAAGGAGACTCGGAACAATCGATTCGTGATCGTGTTCCTGAATTTATTGAACAATACCCAGAATTATTCAAGAAAATCATTAACAAACAAGACTTATCACCCATTCAAAATATGCTTGCCATGCTAGACCGAATCGGACAAGGCAACATTTCTCAACATCAAGCTTCCATTATTGTGGGGAAGAAACTGGTTGATCAGTTCGTCTCTCCTCAATTAAACGGCGCCTCTGGGGGTACATCGGGACGTTAAATCGAACACACCATTCATAACTGCTTTGTTCATTTTGTTGAATATGATTTACAATTAAATCATCATCGTTTCTCTTAATCAATTCAAACACTCGTTCCAAATATTGTGTTTGTGTTCGAAACGATTTTCCACGCAATTCTTGAATGATACGATTGAATTCCTCTCGATGCTTTGTCTGGAATAACGAATCCAATGGCTGATGATTTTCAACAATACTACACCATAATCGAAGCATGTCAAGTTCTTCATCAGAACATCCTGTAAATCCTTTTCCAATAAAGTAATGTTCTGGATTACAAGGTCGACTCATATTCGGTTTATACAGTACCCATTCCTCGAAATGACCCGATAGAAAATACAATAAATCCATGGTGGACGGTTGATAACAATCAAACATCTTCAAAATAAACACACCCCCTGGTTTTAACACTTCCAATCCAATCTTGGTCGATGCTAACAATAAAGGAAATACCATTTGTTCCTGTTTCATATAATCGCATGAAAAATCAAATCCACCATCTGCGGTAAACAAATGACACTTTCCACCATAGTCCGTCGTGGTAGTATGATCAATAAAATACTGCTGATTTTCAGGTTTAATAATATCACCTGTATCGTCTTCTCCAAATAGAATTCGAATGTTTTTGTTTTTCTGCAAGAAATAAGATGCACGTTTCCATCCTGGAATATTAGTTCGCTTGGATTTCAACGTCATCGCAATGCAATTATGAATGGTTCGCTGTTTATGACTCGCCTCATCAAAAATCGCTTCAATAAATCCACCAGGTCCCTCGCATACATGCGCCAATCGTATGCTTTCTCCTGGAAACATGTTAAAAAATTGTATCAAATCCAACATTTCTATCATTTTAAAATATGAACGCGACAATGGCTTTAAAAAACATAATGAATCTGGAAAATTATGATATTTTTTCTGAGTATAGACCAATTCATATGGATTCACTACTTTTTTATAGTATTCCCAATTTCTACCGTTCGTTATGCATTGTTCATATTCATGAATGCGATTTCGACAGGCATGAAGCGCTGCTTCTTCTTCTGTACATTCATGTTCTTGTTGGTTGGACTCGATTTGAAATGTATTCGTCGGCGGAATCACCGTACGAGTACACCATCGTATCCGATCGGTTAAATGATACGATTCCATACGATAGTAATCGAATCGTATCTTTAGATGATACCATATTTTGTACGCGTTTACTCTACAATGTTCATTTCAATGTCGGGTTCATCTTCCAGGAGTGCCTTGGGGTTGGGCATGACCATTCCCATATGAAAGTTGGTATCCGAGCAAGCATCCATGATACGTGTGCTTGGATCATTCATCTCACTTAGATCGCCCTCTGCCTCATCCTCCAACTGATTCTTCTCCACATCAATCGCCGAAAGGAGCTCAGGAAGCATCTGATCATCCATCAAGATCTGTGAGAACGCGGTTCCACCACGAATCGCCTGACCCATCATGATGTTTGCCGATACACCCGTCACTGGATCCACCTCGCCAAATAACGCCGCCTTCAACAAGATCTTCTCCGTCTCCTCAAAGGATGCCTTCGCCAATGTACCAATGTCATTCTTATTGATACCATAACGATCGATTGACATCAAACGACCAAATCGCGTCATGACATCACAGAGCAAGCACAGATGACGGTAATTAACACCTACACTCTCAAACAGACCATTGATCTCATTAAAGAGGACAGCACGTGTCGCCTCAATACCCAGCACCTCATAAATATCCCATACATTGGTCGAATAGAGCTTGGTTCCATCCACGGCTGGATGATTCATAACCTTCACATAGTTCGATCCATCGGTGTCGAGAACAAACTGCTCCACCTGCTGATACTTACCCTCCACCTTCTCAACATACTGCTTGTCATTGCGGAAGGTCACCGCCTTGATTCCTGGAAGGCCACGAATCACAATGCTATTGAGCAACTTGTTCTGAAACTTTTTAAGGTTGGTCAGATTATCCATCTGCGAAGCCGTGTCTTTGTCCTTGTTTTCTGGAACACGAATGCGCATAACAAGATTGTCAGAATTGTAATCGCTATAGACAATGTTAATTTCGTTGTTGAATTGTGTCTTAATAACGTAGACCACGTCCTGAATCGAAATATTGCGATTGAACATCTCCTCACGATTCAACTCCACACGCAGAACCCATTTGGATTGCTCCTGGTCCTGCTGCTGAGAATCCGACAAGAGACCCGCCTCAAACTCCTGAAAGAACTTCATCAGTTCCTTGTCTTCCTCTACAATTGTCTCCTCATCCTTCTCATCCCAGTAGATCGCCACCTTATCAGTTATGTTTCGAAGAACGGTCAACTCCAAATCCTGTACAACCTCACGCGCCTTATCCTTGTTGTTGCGATACTCAGGCTTCAAGTAAATTGTTAGAGAACTCGCCTTTGGATTCTGTGTCACCTTCAGCAACTCACGAAGACGAGGAACACCTCGAGTCACCGCCGACTTGGAAGCAACACCTGCTTGGTGAAAGGTATTCAGCGTCATCTGTGTCGCTGGCTCACCAATCGACTGTGCCGCCACGATGCCCACCTGATCACCTGGCTGCACCCATGATTTCATATGTGATACCACGATGAGTTCCATCAAGACCTCAAATGCATTCTTCGTAAATCGCTCCTTGATAATCAACTTATGAGGAGCCAAATGGAATCGCAGAAGCGCGCACCAGATCTTATGATAATTGTGGGTGCGCTCAATGATCTTCTTGATTCCATTCAATACCATGGACGGGGTTAAATCCGTCTTTTCATCCTTCTTCAGACCAAATCGATTCTTGATGTTCAGAATCCAACGGGCCAGATTCACGGGGGCAAACACACTACCACTGTCCAACGATTTCTTCTGGAATACACCCTCCACCATCATGCGCTGATCATACTCCACCTGTTCCTTGAACTCGGTAATAAGTGCAGCATCGTTCTCTCGAATGATTCCATCCTTCAAGACCGTGCTCCAATCCACATTCTCCATTCCAAACTCGGTGCGGATCTCCTGCTGCGACAAATTACCAATCGGATAGCTCTGAATCTCAATCTTCACTGGGTTGATTCCGTCTTCGCCATAATGGAATTGAATGATATTGTTATTTGCATCACGAACGGTTCCGTCATGTTGGACCGTGAGATCCTCCATCGACTTAATGAGCTGACGCTGAATATAACCTGTATCGGCTGTCTTCACAGCGGTATCAATTAGACCTTCACGACCTGACATGGCGTGAAAGAAGAACTGCTGTGGAGTTAGACCACGAATAAAGGAGGACTCAATGAATCCACGCGCCTCCGAACTATCGTCGTATTTCTTGTAATGCGGCAAAGTACGATCCGTAAATCCATACGGAACACGCTTGCCCTCAATCGCCGTCTGTCCCAGACACGCCATCATTTGCGCCACGTTTAAGGGCTCACCCTTTGATCCCGAACGGACCATGGCAAGAAGACGGTTCTCACTCGATAGAGACTGTTGACCTGTCTTACCTGCATCCGTTGTTGCCTGGTTAAGAATACCAAAGATCTGGTCCTCAAACTCCTGTTGATTGGTTTTTCCTGTATTGTTATCGAACAAGTCCAAGTGAACCTGCAGAATGAGCTGTTCGACCTTTTTCTTTGTTTCTTGAATGTCGCTGTCAATCTTCTTCTTGGTCTCCTCATCGGCAATCAAATCGCTGATTCCGACACTGAAACCATTGAGAACAAGGAAGTTTTCCACTGTATTCTGAAGGGCGTCCAGCAGATCCACTGTATCCTTTGATCCATGATCATTATAGGCTACGTGAATGATGCCCTTCGACGGCTTCATATAAATGTCTCCATCCACAACACCCTGCTTGATGTCGCCTTGTTCGATACGTACGTAGTTGGTCGAGTTCGAGTCATCTCCCTTCTCCTTGTCAAAGGACTTATTGCCCATCTCAATGTTGATCGGTGGAAGGAGAGCACCCAACACTTGCTGACCCGTCCAACGCTGGCGTCCATCTGCTCCACGAATCGTCGGCATCGCACCATCAAATCGCTTGTTCCACATCATCAAGTTCATGAACTCGCGGCGAGTAAACTCGATACCAGGTTGGGTCAAACGATAGGAACCCACCAGCGTATCCTGGTACACACCAATCATGGGCTTCGCATGACGTGGCGTAATAATGTGGTGCGGAACGGCCGCAATTTCTTCCAGCTCGACCATCGCCTCATAACTCTGAGGCAAGTGCGCATTCATCTCATCACCATCAAAATCTGCATTGTAGGGACGAGTTGTAAGAACATTCATACGGAACGTCTTGTATGGAAGCACCTTGACACGATGACCCATCATCGACATCTTGTGCAGCGTCGGCTGACGATTGAAGAGCAGAATGTCATTATCCAGCAAATGACGGTTCACCACATCTCCATTGTACAGAACGATCTCCTTGGTGTTAACATGTTTCAGCGAAATCATGCGGCCATCCTTACGCACAATCGTCTTCGCACCCGGCCACTTGTCGGCTCCGTTCTGGATCAGCTTGTACAACTTCTCCAGATTGTAGGGTGTCACGCGCTCAGGGCTCGTCAGGTTCATCGCAATCTCCAACGGAACACCAATCTCGGCCACACTCAAGTTCGGATCCGGTGTAATGACCGAACGCGCCGAAAATTCAACACGCTTACCCTGAATGTTGTAGCGGATACGACCCTCCTTTCCACCCAAACGCTGCTGAATGGACTTCAAAGGGCGACCACTGCGCTGCGCGGAGGGAGCGACACCAGGGATCTCATTATCCACCAGTGTCGCGACATGGTACTGCACCACATTCGTCATTTCATCAATGACATTCTTATTCGAGCCACCCTCGATTTTTTGTTGAAGCGTTTTATCATTTTTGATAATGTCGATCAGTTTGTGGGTCAAATCATCCTCTGATCTCTGATTGTTGTCTTGTACGACCGAAGGACGCACCTGCGGCGGAGGAATGCGAAGAACCGTACAAATCATCCAGTCAGGGCGACACCAGAATCGGCTCAGACCCATGAAATCCACGTCCTCATCGCTAATACGACGGAACAGACGATGGACCGTCTCCACTTCCAGCGGTCGTTGCTGCTTCAATTCATTGTAATGCGCTACAATGCGCGCAATCCCCTCGCGCGTAAACTTGTCGGGCTGCACCGCACCACAGCCATCCTCACACTCCTGACCACATCGCTTAATGTTCGAAGAGAGCGCCAAAATCTCCTTCCAACGAGCCTCGCCCTTTCGTAGAAGAAGGTCCTTATTCTTTTGTAGAGTTTTGTCAATACGAAGTTTAGAGCAGTGAATGCAAATGACCTTGAGAACATTCATGATCATGCCGTGAAACTGGATGTAGTACACGGGACGAGTCAAGCGATAATGTCCAAAATGGCCGGGGCAGTTATGATTGGTTTGGCCACAAGTTCGGCATACTTTTCCATTGTCGAGGACACCCATACGCGGATCAAAGAGACCTCCGATCTTGGGCTCGTTTCCTTCATAGGGTGTATGCGAGGTAATTTCTACCACGGAGCTCCGCTCGATCTCCTCAGGAGATAGGATGCTGAACTGAACACCCACGACCGATTCGATATCAGAAGAATGTTGATTGAAACCGGCTGGCATTCTGTCTTGGAGATAGAGATTGTTGTCTAAGCTCTAAACTCTTTTCGGTGTCAATTTTATGACTTTCTGATCTTTTGTAAAAAATAAGGAATGTATTCAAAGAATGGACGAATGAGCTGATTTCGTTTATCTACAATTCTTAACATTGGACATCTGTGTTTCATAGTATAGTATATGGATAGGTTGTCATTTAGGTTAATTGTATCACCACACGTTCTTTCCAGTTTCTTGCATTCGGAGAGAAGGCACAACGAATCGACACCGATCGATACAGGGTAGAATCGATTTCATGAGTTTCATCTCTGGATAATAATTTTCCACCAGGCGATACACGATACGTGGTAGATATCATACGTTTCCACACAGGAACATAGACTTTTACTTTTACCCATCCCGCTGATTTTGGAACAACTTCCATCAGAATTCCATCGTATTCTGTCTGACCTGTTAGAATCGCCTCCAGAAAACATACATCCCTCGCATATCTCTTGATCGCTTTTCCTCGTACATTCATGTCATACATCGCTTGGGGAACAATAAAACGGTCCTTTGATCCTTGAATCAAGAGTGATAATACACGTTGATTCATGAGATCCGCATATCGACGGATTGGACTGGATGCATGTGCATACGTATTGGTTTCTAGACCATAATGTTGCGTATCCGATTCTTCGGATAAACAGTATTCTGCCGACGAAAAGGCCAGCTGACGAAGCTCAGGAACATGCTCTTCGTATGTTGCTAGACGTTCTCGATTCGGCGCGGAATGTCGACGTAGAATCCCCATTCCAGACTGCTTTAACATTCGACCTGCCTCCGTATTATAGAAGATCATCATCTGTTCCACCCACTGGTGAGAGTCTTCCACTGGTTCTTTGGCCAAATGGGATGCTATCTCTCGAAGCGGTTTCTTATACGGTGAATCCGACTCTTGAAATTCCTCATAGGTATAAGAATCTGCTACACGCAGTTTAGAATGAAACCACGATTCTTTGATAATCTCCTTTCCCGTCCACAAGAATGGAAAGGAAATTCCATATGAATCTTTCCCTGGAAGGAGAGAACACGCCTCTTCCGAATAGGCGGATGGAAGCATGGGACGAATAACCCGTCCATTTGAATCATACAATGTTTGTCCAATCAAAGAGGCCAGAATGTCTACTGCATCTCCTTCTTCTACATACGCTGCTACATCGCTGATGGTTATGATTACCCTCCATCCTTCCGCAACCGACTCAAATGTGAATACATCATCCACATCCTTGCATCCTTCTGGATCAATATGAAAGGTATACCCTGTTAGGGCACGACGTTCCGCAGTAGAATGCAGTTTCACTTCATAGTCGTAAACAGGATACCTCCATGGACACGCCTGCCAAATCAACGCCTCTCGTTCCGCCTTCTCCTCTCCTGACGACCCAAGGGTTTGTTGTATGGATCCTCTTGGAAACGTTCCCTTCCAGTCTTCGAAGGTTATAAGAACAATCCGATTCTGGCTCCGATCCTTCTCCGATGATCCCACCACGAAATGCGGATAGCGTTTGTCATAAGGAGTAAAGAGATACATGAGATTTCCACGTTTTGTCATTCCATACGTCGATTTACTTGTCAGCTCCAGTGTTCCCACAATGAGAGGATATTGATCCCTCAATTCTAGGATGCACTGATCATTCACCCATCCGACATGATCTCCTGGAAAGCACCGGTTCGCTTTTTTGGATCCTTCAAACTCAAGAAGAAGATCTCCTGTGTCTCTAAGAATCTGGAAACGATTATAATCTTTGGTTTGAAGAATGCCACGTGGATACGAAGGAGGCTCTTCGACAGGGTTTCCCCACATTTGTTTCAAGTGCTCCATCGTTGTGGTTTTTATGTACCTGAATTTTCTACTCAAATTTTAAGCCGAACATGAGTGGACGTTTCGTTTGCGGCATGAGACGATTTGATAAGCATAAAGTGAATACGGATCAGCCCAGCAATCCTGCATTGTATCAAGAGAATCAAAAAAGTCTCAGCGAACTCATCCGATTACGTGAAGAACAAGATCGTGGAACGTTTCAGCCCATTGCGAAGGATGAAACGCAGATTGTGAAAACGGCGATGCCTGTACAAGCCGCCACAGTCTATACTCCATGGAAAACACCCTCTACCAGTTAAATGTAGTATATGATTTCCATATGTCCTCCGTTAGATGAGAAGGAATGGTGGGATCGATTGTTAATTCATTAGAAAAACTAAGAAGAAGAAAGGTACATTCGGTCAAAAAACAAGGAAGAAAAAAGTGATACGGAGTGATGGTCCTGTAAAATAATACGTTCTGATCCGATTGTTTTAGAATAAGTTGGGTCAGCGCCTGATACGGTTGTTCTGATTTTCCCATTGTACGAATTCCCGAATAAATCGAAATGGATCCTGTGGGACGAATCCAATAGGACAATTGACGAATTAAGACTGCCCATAGTTCCATGTTTTCTAGATCAGGTTCGATTAAATCAACGATCATAACATCATACAATTCTTCAGGAGGAGTCATGATGGTTTCAAAGATGTCTTCATAGTGAAGATGAAGTCGCGGATCATCCCATGCCCCTTTAGCCCATTGTGGATATTTCGTTTGAAACAGATGAACCACGTCCTTGTCCCATTCATACATATCGACGTGATCTACGGACGGCCATTTTAACACCTCGCGTGCCGTTGCCCCTTCTCCACCCCCTATGATCATGACCCGCTTAGGGCGAACCACACTGGACATGACAGGATGAACAAGTGATTCGTGATACAATTTCTCATCCAACTCACAGCTTTGAATGTCTCCATCCATATAACACGCGACACCCCAGTCTGGACGATGGATCATTTCTACATGCGTTTTTCGATGCGTCAAGATGGAATCCAGACGGGTAATATTTTTCCAAAGATACGATACGTTTCCTTCTTTCCAACTGTTATCAATATAGAAAGACATTGATAATAGATCATCGTTATATATTTAGGTCGAGATTAGTGTTTTCTAGACTTACGAAGGGCTGTCTTGCTTTTCTTGTAAGACTGTTTTAGTTTTTTCAGTTTACGATTCTTTCTTGTCTTCTTGAATCGTCCACCCTGACTTCCTACTGAAATTAGTTGCGATCGACTAGATTGATTAGATTGCCATGATCGATTGCTCGATCCATTTGATTCCAGTTCATTTGGACTAAAATTAGACACCTCTGGATATGATGCTAATTCAATCTGTTCTTTAACACGAGGCAATTCAATGAATTCTACTGATTCTAATAATCCGATGCTCATCATGGTTCCAAATGTAAATATTTCAGGATGAAATTTTAATTGATAATTTGATTAAGATTGCGTATTCTATCATCCTCAGATGATGCTGCTGCAGCCTTAGATGACATGCCTATTTATTCGTCTTTATTTAATTTGATAAAAGATACGAATGATTGTTCTTATGTTTTATCATTTCATGACGAGTCATTTTACTTTCCTGTAGATCCAAACCCACCTGCACCACGTTCCGTATCCGGAAGTGAGTCCACCAAACGAACATGACGAATCCAACCCATATCAGGCGCTACAATCTGGAACAAACGATCGCCCTTTTGGACCGTGGAATTGCCCGTCATGGACCACACGGGCGCCTTCAACTCGCCGCGATAGCTCTTGTCAATCACGCCCGTCGAATTGGCCATCATCAGACCCGACTTATAAATGGATGAACGTGGCATCAGAAAAAAATGGCTGTCCGTCTTCACATACTCATTCGACGTTCCATGTGGCATCGGCTCCACTTTCAGTAGACGCGCGGAAATTCCAAACGAAACAAACTGCGGCGTCGTCTCGACGTGCAACGACTGCGATGTAAACAAATCAAATCCGGCGTTCTCATCGGAACGGTTCATCAGCGCAATCGGATAAAACGACTGATCCGCATCATGTGTTAAAATCTCAAGTTCATACCAAGTTGACATCTTTATCATATAATGGGTGTGTATCTTTAGATTGCTCAACTTAAAATAGGAGGTAAGAAAAGATATGGCTGCGGAGGAATCAGTGGAAGAGTTAGTTATAAAAATCAATAAGGCCCCTGCACTATCATTAACAAGAACGATTAAAGAAATCATTCAATCCGAAACACCCATCATCATTCAACAAATCATAAATCATCCTGATCTACTCTCACCAAGAAAAGCAAAGCTTGAAAAAGAAAGTAAATTGATCAGTGTTCCCATTCAGCCTGTGATAGAAAAAGATCTAGCTAAAAGAATGACGCTTAACGTTATACCACCCGAACGTACCAACGTTGCAGGATCACTTCCAATCGTATTTTATGACGATCTACAGGAATACAAACCGATAGATAGTGAAGTATGGGAGGGTTCAACTGGAGATGCGTTTATCTATCGACGACCTCATAATCCTATGAAAGGGATGTACATTGTAAAGAAAATGATAGGAGAAATGTCATGGACATTAGACCGAGTACGAAATAATTCACAGCGCATCATGTCGTCAAAAATAATTGGCATTCTACACGAAATGAATACGAATCTTGAAGTTACTGAAAAGATAGGTTATTACGTTTCAAAATGTATGGGAACATATTTATCATATCGATTTACAGATCATGGTGGTAAATTTACTGCCTATTTTGTGTTTGAATATCTTCCAGGCATGACTCTTGATAAATGGATTAAGGATAATAAGAATAAAAATAGCTATCCTGAAATGGCAGAAAAAATTAAAGAATCATTGCGGGGCTGCGTCGGTGCATTATCAGAAATTGGATATGTTCATCGTGATCTTAAACCTAAGAATGTATATGTTGTTCTGAATGGAGATCAAGTAGAACGATGTATTCTCATTGATTTTGGAGAAGCTCTTGTAATCGGAACACGTAAACCAATCGAAAATATACTAGGAAACTCCTCTAAGAGTTCGGACAATTCTTCCAATTTTTCTGAAAATGAACGTTTTGATCCTATTAAAGCGAATACAGCAGAAAATAAGTTTATCAACCGATATCAAAATGTTGTCATTCCTGAACAAAATATGATTTCTCTTAAAAGAATCATTACTTATCCTACAAACCGAGGTGGGCTCGGTTTATCAGAAGGAGGATTACGTCGTAAACTACGCACAAAGAAAAATAAACATAGAAAACACCGAACACGTTGCTCCGCTTAAAGTCGCAAATACAATGAATCAGACACCACTACATCGCGTACAATGCGACTGCGAACCTCCATGATCTTCTCCACTTGATCAGTATGTTGACAATATGTCGCCAACGACAACCATTCATCCAGCATATTCGCAATCTTCATAACCGCTCGAATAAAGTTTCCTTCAAAGATATCATATTCCGTGCAAATCACAGACGAATGTTCCCCTTCCATCCAACGACTTATCGGCTCCACCATAAGGGTGGACGTATTCCAATATCCTTCCATCGGATATCCCACTTTTTCTTCCAATTCCTTGAATTGGATTGCCATTCGTTCGATTGTCTGCAGTGCCTGGCGAACCTTGGTGCTCACACGAAGATCCAAAAGAGACGGTTGCTCTTCCGTATCTTTTCGCTCTTGAAATGCTGCAAGAACACATACCAATTCATCACCCGATAGGTCATGGAGGATTCGATCTACGTAGAGTTCTGTCATGAGAATCGGATGACCTTCATTGATCTCCGTTGCCAGAATACCCTTTAGTCCCAAATCGTCATTGGTCAACGTCAAGGCATTCGCATGTTGCAAATATCCCATCTGATGCAAGAAGTCCACCACCGGCTGAATATTCTGGTTATGATCATTTAATGCGTTGAGCCATTCCTCTTTCTCCTGCTGTTCTTTCTTCAATAATTGCATGGTTTGATAGTCCTCCTGCGCCTTGTTCCATCTCGGACCCATTTGGCCATTCTTAAGACTGTCTAACTCTTTCTGTACCTGCTTTCGCTCCGCATTCACTGTTGTCTTGATCCGTTGTTCCAGTGCCAACCTCTTCTGGCAACCTGACAAGTAGGGTTCCACCAAATTCAACGTGGATTGTTTTGCGATACACGCATCGAGTTCCGCCTGAATCTCGCGCTTCTCCTGTTGACGTTGCTGAAACCAATAACTCTGCTCCATGAGTTGGAGCCACTTCAACGGCTGATTTGGAGCCGACGCTTGCAGGGTTTTCAACAGGAAATCGTAATGGAAATCCATGCGGCTCTGAATCGGTGGCCGTGCACCCTTCATCATCTTCTCCATCTCCTCGGGTTCAATCGGCTCACGATCCGGTAAATAAATGACCACACCCTTATCATCCTTTCCACGACGTCCCGCTCGGCCCGCCATTTGGATGTACTCATCATTTCTCAGGATACGCATCGACGCCGTCGCATCATCATACTTCTTGAATCCCGCAAATAGGACCGTTTTTGTCGGCATGTTCAAACCTACCGCGAACGTCTCGGTACAGAAGAGCATCTTGACATATCCCTTTGAGAACAAGATCTCAATGATCTCTTTCAACATCGGTAGAAGACCACTGTGGTGAAACGCCACGCCTCGGCAAAGAAGTTCATAAATCTGATGGTACTGTGGAATCTTCTCTAGTTCTCGCATGTGTCGATGAAGATGGAAGGAAATAATATGTTTCACTGCGGCAGTATCCGACGTATCCAAAAGACTGTGTTCCATCTTGCTCGCATACGACTCGCATTGTTTTCGGCTCAGAACAAAGAAGAGCGCAGGGAGCAATTCCTTCTTTTGAAGAATCTCGGCCACCTCATTCAGACGATGAACGAAATGTGAGGCATGGACTTTTCCTCCAACCGCACCCTTTGATCCTGCCTGGCGCGAATCCACCACTTTCTGCTGAAACGTCTGCACTTCTTTCTGAAGGGTATGGTATCCTCGGTGCCAGTCTCGATACGCTTCCCGTTTATAGTTTTCCTTGGGATCCATTAGCAAGATCATCTTATCCTCCTTTCCCAGTACATAATGCGTCAAAGGAACCATTCGATAATGGGTTTGAATCAAATGAATCGGCTTTTGTTTGAGTTCCCCTAGCCAATGCGCCAAATATTCGGGATGATCCAGTGTGGCCGATAACATGATCATCGATACAGAAGGAGGAAGGAGAATCATTGTCTCTTCCCATACCTTTCCACGGTCCTTATCATTGATGTAATGGCACTCATCAAACACGATCGCGTCCACTCCGTCCATCGACAACGACGCCGTTAATCCCAGATGTTCGGTTGTCGATCCTTTTTTGTAAAGTAAGTTTCGAAGAATCTCCGTGGTCATGATGACAATTTGGGCATCAGGGCAGAACTTGATATCTCCTGTCATGATTCCCACTGAGGCTTCCGTGAATTGGTGTTTCAGGTCATAAAATTTTTGATTGGAAAGTGATTTGATGGGAGTCGTATAGAACACACGCTTTCCTTTTTTCAGGGAATGGTAGATTTGATATTCTCCTACCAGGGTTTTTCCTGAGCCCGTCTTGGCACAAACAAGAACATTTTCATCCTTGGAAATGGCATGGAAGGCGTGTTGTTGAAACGGATCCAGCGGAAACGTGTAGGGGTGATCGAATGAAGTCGACGGGGTAGTGGAAAGATCGGGCTGGATAAGAAACGACATGGTTGTTGAATTCCATTTGTGATCACGTTGCTCAAATTTTATCAACCTAAACCACGCGACATGTATCTTTGATAAATGAAAACCACGGTTGCCCTTTTGACCGATCAGGGTTATTTCCACAAAGCAAAGCGTACCATTTTGGATGTTCGATCTCGAGGTGAATGGACAGGTGATCTTGTATTGATCACGATTGGATTTGACGCACCTCGTAATTTCTGCGATTATTATCGATTGATCACCATTCGAATGGAGCATCTCGATACGAGCAAACTCATGGAAGCATACCGATTTAACCCCATTCGTCCCACCTGCGACAATCGCGAATATACCAAATTAACTCAGTGGGATAAGTTTCACCTATTTGATCCCTTTTTCCTTCAATGGGATCGTGTCATTTATCTCGATTCAGGATTGCGTGTATTTGATAAGATTCAATATCTGGCGGATCTACCTTGTGAGCAGGTCATCATGGCACCCGACGATGCGCCACCTTATGACCAAGAAAAGAGATTTGGCGGAATTATTGAAACCGATCGCAACCCTGGTGTAGTAGAACGATTGTTTCAGGAATATGATCCTTCCATTCTGAAAGAACGTTATTTTTTGAATTGCATCTGGATGTATGATACTGCACTCTTACATACCATCAAAAAAGAAGAATTGATTCGAACCATGAACGATTATCCGATTTGTCGATGCAATGAAATGACAGTTATGAATCTTGTCTTTACATTCAAACATAAGGTATGGAGACCTTTCCCTGATTGGATTGATCAACCAAAAAAGCGTCTCTTTGGATGGAGCGAGCACGACCGAGATTATGGATCTCATTCTTCCTGGCGAGACTTTTGCTTTGTTAAGTATCCTTTTACCATCAACTTTGATTGTGAATAAATTATTTTGATAAATAAGGCTTCAAATTCTTCGAATGAATATGTAAATTATTGATTCGAATCCACTTGTCCTTGTTCAACACATAGGGTATTACTCTCCCTTGATTGTCTTCTTTCCAATCATATTGATATTTTGTATAATTGATAATGGACCATATACAGAGTAAGCCCGTTATGACTAATCCATGAGTATGATAAGGGTCGACCCCTCCTAGATAGACACCCATCGCAGCCGCATCAAAAATCGTTTTCTTGTATCGATGATAATTTTCATAGGTTTCTGGAGGAACCTGTTCACTTGGCCAATGAATCGGAAGAAGTTGTACCTTTTCTGGATTTTTCTTCCAAAATGCATACAACGCCTGCATTTCCGTCATGAAATCATTCGCAATATCGGTCTCTCGAATATATTCTAAACAGCATTGTGTAAACTCATACAAAATATCATGAGACCGAATATAGCAAATACCCGATGCACATCGTTTTACATTATCATACATGAATGCCATTGGCTGAGAAGAGAATGTTTCTTCCCATTGAAGTGGATCATCATAAATTAAATTATCCAGTTCCAGAAATAATACCTCGGACCATTCATGCTGTTTCATCGCATGATAAAGTACAAAAAATCGCTCAAATGCATACATGAATAGGTTTTCACGTCCTTTCAATCCTTCCACCACTGAAAATTTAGAGCGATTCTCTTCAATACAGGAATGAAAGGTATCGTCTTTGAGACCATCATAGGAAATAAATTCAACTCCATAGGTTTGTAAGGCAGCAAGATGAGGTGATTCCATATCACTCACAATAAAATAAATGGGACCTTGATAAAATAATCGTGTTTGATGAACGGTATCGACTGCATACGATGGTAATGGTCCAATAAAACAATAGACAATGATCATCTTTATTATACGATTCGCTTGCGATATTTAGATGGGGAGAACTTAAACTTGATTTAAGAATCGTATTTAAATGGATCGATCAGAGAATTCTATTCAACACCTATCGGTTTTCCTTAGAAAGTTAAAAGAATTAGAATCATTTGCCTTGATTCGTCCTGGGGATGGTGAGTATTTGATCATGCAAAATGAAATATTTCAGACCCAAGACGAATGGGATTTCAAAGGTGGATCTCTACAAAAGGATCTCTTGAACGTCAAGGATGCGATTAAGGGATTGCCCAATTTGTATGTGGGAGTACCTTGTTCTGGATGCCACGGAGATAAAATCATTGGATGGTATCAATCTACATGGGGGTTTACAGATGAACAAATGACATATGCAAGTGTATTGTGTAATAAAAATTGGAAACCGTTTACAAATTATCTTATTCAATCGAAACACCCGCTTTATTATATTGGACCAGGAACAAAAAACGATACACCTCTGGTTATCAAACAACGTTTCTTCACAGACCCTACGCTGGTAAATACATGGGATACCGATAAAATCTCTTTTTTAATGAATCTGTCAAAATGGGTGGCAACCATTCTCGCCTATCATCATGATGTATGTACGTTTGTTTTTTCAGTGGGTCCGATTTCAAAGATCGTGATTCCCATTCTTCATCGAATGTACCCAGGAAATCAATTTATTGATGTAGGGTCTTCTCTCGATTATTATACAAAAGAAACATCCAATCGATATTACATCCGTGAAAACGATATTCATTCTCATACCATTTGCGATTTTACAAAGGGGCACGATCAAGGAAATGACATTACTGTCATTCTTAATTTTTATAAGCGCCCGCATGTTCTACTAGAGCAAATCGATGCCATTCGTAAACAAAATGTATCTCCCACCCAGATCATTATTTGGAGAAATTTCGCAGAGGGATATGAAATTCCAGAAGAGGTACGAAACGATGATTCAATCATTATTATGGATTCTAGCCGAAATATGGGCGTATGGGCGCGTTTTGCGGCAGGTTTGTTAGCCAATACCGAATTCATATGTGTATTTGATGATGATACGATCCCAGGTTGTCGATGGTTTGAAAATTGTCTTACCACCATGAAAAAAGTAAACGGTCTATTGGGAACCATTGGTATTCGGTTTGATATCAATCCTCAAAAATACAACAGTTTTTGTCCTCGAATTGGTTGGGATGGACCCAATTACGAAATAGAAGAAGTCGATATGGTATGCCATTCCTGGTTTTTCCGTCGTGAGTGGCTCCCTGAATTGTTTAAGATTGTTCCTGATTATCATATGATGTTTCGTGCAGGAGAGGATATGGGTCTATCCTATGCCTTTCAACAGATTGGTGTTAAAACATACGTCCCTCCTCATCCTCCTGGCGATTTTGATATGTATGGAAGTCATCCCGAATTGGCGCGAAAATATGGAACCGAAGACGTTGCGATTTCCATGGGACAAACCAATTTCGATGAGATGTTTCTTTTTTATAAAAAGAAGGGATTCTCTTTTTTGAGAGATCGGGTATAAAGATTGTGAATGAATAGTAGCCTAAATGGAATCCATAGATGCGATTCTATACCTTAATTTAAATCATCGGCTCGATCGAAAACGTCATATTGTTCAAGAAATACATAAATTATGCAACGACGATTCCAAAATTCATCGAATTGATGCGATTTATCGCAATCCTGGTGCACTTGGATGTGGATTGAGTCATATTAAGGCACTTCGTTATGCATTAGACCATCCTGAATGGAATACCGTTCTTGTACTAGAGGACGATTTTACATTTCATTCTGATTCACATGATGAAATCAATGGATCCATACGAACATTATTTAAGCATGCTCCTCGATTCGAAGTCGGATTATTGTCGTATAATCATCATTATATACAATATGTGAATACAATGAACGATTCGATTAAAAAGGTGTTATTCTCTCAAACCACATCTTCTTACATAATTCGCCGACATTACATTCCTACTCTTCTACAAAACATACAAGAAGCTACATATGATATGGAACGAAATGGAAAAACAGAACAAAATTGCATTGATATTTATTGGACAAAACTCCAACCTCTTGGAAATTGGTATGCGGTATCCCCTGCCATTGGATATCAATATGACAATTATTCCGATATCGAAGGACGTATAACCGGATATGGATGCTAAACCCTATCCCAAGATGCCTCATAAATGTCCTCCCATTCTCTTGGACCCGCGGGACCAAACCATTGAGAGGGAGCCACAACATGTTTTGCTTTCGAAAGCCAGGTTGTCCACCAAATAAATGTGGAATTTGCCATAATCACATTTTGAAATTGTTGAAGTAAAATAAACGTATTCACATCTGTTTCATCGAGAATTTGATGTGAATGCTCCCATACTGGCCTGATCTCTTCACGAATCTCGTTCCAAAAGGAAGAATCATCTCCACACAATAGAAAAATCGGATTCTCAACCTTTTCCATCATTCGTCGAATGGCCTCTTTATAATAACCGGCCGTCAAAGGACCATGAACATGCTGATAAGTTATATAATCCGTTCGACGACAATGAACAATGACAACGCGGTCTTTTTGGTCAATCAGATCCTTGTATTTAGTTTTAACTTGTTCTATAAGATGGGATGGAGCTTGAAATAACTCTCGAATTTCTTCTTTGATTTCATCATTGTAGAAATATTTGGAGCTTTGCAGGTATCCTCGAAGGTACATTCCAGGCGGAGATAAGGGTCCAATTTCTCCAAACTTGGTCGGACCAGGTTCATACCATGAAGGGAGAGAAGGAAGAAAAGGGACCAGATAAGGGTGCATGTGATGCAGAATGCTATCCCAATATAAGGGTCGATTTCCATTGGTTTGAATGTGTTCGAGTTGAAGTGCTGCTTTTTCCCGTCTCGAATAGGCATAGGCCGTTGCAATCTGAAACAACTGATTTCCAAGTCCACCCAAAATGTTTACCGATACGATTGACATTATGGTTGATAAGTTAAGAATCTTTATATTATATGATCGTTACAGTACATGATGCAGTAAATCCACCATCTGTGGTTCTAGCAGTAATGATCGCCGTTCCTACCGCAATACCCGTTACCACTCCACTGGATGATACGGTTGCAATATTGGTATTATTCGAAGACCATGAAACGGTTTTTGTAGTGGCATTACTGGGAAGAACATTGGCCACCAATGTAAACGTAGCCATTCGCGGCATGGTTAATGAGGTACGATTAAGTGATACTCCCGTCGCTGTCGTAGAAACACGTACCACCACCGATGCCGATTTATTTCCATCCTGTGTCAAAACCGACACGACAGTAGATCCATTTCCTACTGCATGAATGAGACCTGTATTGGATACCGTTGCCACGGATGGCATAACCGACTGCCATGAAACGGTCTTATTCGTTGCATTCGATGGTAAAACCGTCGCCACAGACTGAAAGGTTGATCCTAAAGTTAACGAAATACTGGTGGAATTCAATGATACACTCTGTACACTTACATATACCGATACCGCAACCGTGGCCGTTCGAGACATATCCACGGTTTGCACGGTAATCGTGGTTGATCCTGAACCTACGCCCGTGATGACTCCTGAACTAGATACCGTTGCAACCGATGGATTGGCCGATGTCCATGTAACCGCTTTATTGGCAGCATTGGTTGGCAAAACCGTTGCCGTAATGGCCCGTGTTATTCCTGTTCCAATGGATATACTCGTAGGAGAAACCGACACCGAAGAAACAGGAACCGTTATGGATACCACGCATGTTGCGGTCAATGAATTACAACGCGCTGTAATCACGACGGTTCCAAGTGAAATGGCGGTAATCACACCTGACCCATTCACCGTTGCATTCGCCGAATTGGAAGACCATGATACAGTTTTATTCGTTGCATTCGATGGTAAAACCGTCGCCACCAACGTTAATGTATTTCCAACATGCATGATGGCCGTCGTTTGATTCAAAGAAATACTTGTTGGAGCAATCGAAACGGTAATCGTACAGGTTCCCGTTCGATTGGTTCCATCTGTACTGGTTGCCCATATGTTCACCGTTCCCGATGCAACCGCCGTAACAAGCCCAGATGAATTCACGGTTGCAATGGTAACATTGCTCGACGACCACGTCAATGTTTTATTCGTTGCATTACTGGGTGCAATGGTTGCATTGACCTGTGTCGTTGAGCCAGGAGCCAATGTGGCAGAACTGGGAACCAATGTGATACTTGTAATTCCAATCGAACTCGCCGATACCGATACAGACACCGTAGCGGATACATTGGATCCATCGGTGCTTTGAACGGTAATGGTAGCCGAACCCGCTGAAACGGAGGTAATGAGTCCAGAGTTTGATACCGTTGCAATCGCAGCATTACTAGAAGTCCATGAAAGTGTTTTATTGGCGGCATTCGATGGTGCAACCGTGGCTGTAATTTGCTGTGTTTGCGAAAGTGTCATTGAAACCGTAGTTGGACTGACCGTAATACTAGAAACCAGGACAGGAGCCGTAGCCGTTGTAAGATACGATGCCAAATTTACACCATTAAAGGATCCCCATCCTGTACAATTATCAAAACCGGCATGTGCAGAAAATCCTCCATTTGATCCAGAAGTAATATCATGAAAGCAGTTAGAAGGTGCCTGATAGAGAAGTGGTGTAAAAAAAGATCGACAATTGACCGCCGCCAAGAATCCTGCAATAATTGGAGCCGCCACACTTGTTCCTCCAATCACATATAAATTGCTATTAATTCGAAAGACACCTCCTGTGTTTGGATCGGCTAACGATGCAATGTCAGGAATCGAACGTCCCGATCCAGAAAGAGCGCTTTGATAAGAGGGCTTTGAATATGCGGTACTTATTCCACCTCCACCTGATGACCATGCGGTCTCAACAGTTTGTCCGTCATAGACGTTGTTCGGAGAGACAACCGATGTTCCACCTACCGCCGTGGCATTCGGATTTGAACTGGGAAAATCCACATAATTCGTAGATCCTGCAATTCCATCGGTCGAACCGTTATCTCCTGTCGCAGTACAAATACTAATACCCGCATTGGTCATCGTGGTCATACTCGTATTGATACTCGAAAGAAGGGACGATCCATAATATACTTCAGGTGCTCCCCACGAACAGGATACGATATTTGGTTTATAATTCACACCTGATACCGTCACATTGGTATTATACATGTAATTTAATAAATTAGGAAATTCATTGAGTGTATTTGGGGCAATGTACATGATAATGGTAAGATTTGCACTAGGGCACATGGATCCAATCGTTTCCACATCAATCGTATTTTCAATCGTTGATCCTCCATCATTAAAATTTGGAGAATTGGTCGCTCCATCGATGGTTACAATAATCACACGAGGTTGATTTGCAGTCGAAATTCCAATAGAAGACCAATAGGCCTGAACATCTCCATTCGTTAGAACACCATTTGAATCCACTGAACCGTAAAGTCCTCCTCCAAATGAAATCACACCCACCACAATATTCGCGGTAGTGGGTGCAGGGATATTATAAATCGATCGGACTTGATTCATATAAAAATAGGAAACACCCACCGACTGCGGAGTAATCAGTTCGGTACAAGAAACCATGCGAGGTTTCAATTGATGCGGTACAATCGGAGAGGTAATTTGGTTTGCGGATACCCAGTTTTGTAGACACTGTACGTCGGCACTAAATACATCCAATGTTGTATCATTTATCACAAATGTTTGCAATCCAGCCGCCTGAGCAGAAGCGAAATAATCGCGTGTGGTTAGAACCGAGGCCATGATCTAGCTAGTCATGCGAAAATGACGCACATATAAAGATCATTTTATATGGTGTTCTAGATGAATCTTGATTTTGATGAAACAAAAACCACGCCCTTATGTCGTATCATGGGATTTCATCAAAGCGACAAAGGGCATGAAAACATTCAATCTTCCTGGCACAATTATACAACCGTGTATTATGCATTATTCAAGGATATACAAAATCAACCTTTGAGGGTTTTTGAGTTAGGTCTCGGAACCAATAATCCTTCTATCCCTTCCAATATGGGGGTTGGAGGACGACCTGGCGCATCTCTTTATGGATGGAGTGAGTTTTTTACACAATCCACTATTTATGGCGCGGACATCGATCGCGAGATTCTCTTTCAAACCGATCGAATTCGAACCTTTTTTTGCGATCAAACCAATCCTACCTTGATTCAAGACATGTGGAACCAACCAGAACTACACGATCCATTTGATATTATCATTGAAGACGGCCTTCATACCTTTGATGCAAATGTGTGTTTCTTTGAAAATAGTATTCATAAGGTAAAACCAAATGGATACTATATCATTGAGGATATCTTGTTTAGTGAAATGAATCTGTTCCTTACAAAAATCGAGGAATGGAAGATAACCTATCCCTCTTGTTCCTTTGATTTGATTGCGATACCATCCAAACGAAATCCATATGATAATAATTTATTGGTTATTCGGAAATCATCATAACGATACAAATGGATAATGATCGAATAATATAATGGGTTCAGATGGGACATTCGGCATGTCAATCGGTTGTGGAATGAGCCCTTTATTGGGTTGTTTTGTATGTACGAAATCATTTCGAATAAATGTGCATTCAAATACATTCGGCAACATAATCCCCTCTACCATGTGTGTTTTACATCCATTATTGGGATGCAAATGAGCAAGTGTATGTGTACGATTGATCTTTTCTAGCATGGTAAACATATGTTGATGTGTAATATCCAACAGACCCCTAAAATAGGTTGGATGCAACCGAATATCTCCTGGTGTATGAATTTCTATGACGAGTTGTTTGATTTTCTTCATTTGATCTTCTGAAAATGTAGGAAACACACGAAACTCATGTCCCTCAATATCAATCTTCATAAATACATTCGAATAAGGATCCAATGTTTCATGTAGATTGGATAACGTTTCTGTTTCTCTGTTTCCAATATTCTTTCGAATAAATTGGATACGCGAATCGTTTTCAGGTAAACGTTCAATCGTTCCATCATAGGCAAAACAAGGAACTGGATTTTCATTTAAAAAGGCTTGTTCAAAACTAATATCATTTGAAATTCCTCCACTAATCATTGCATCATACCCTCCTGGTAGATCAAAAACAACATATCCACCGTCATACGGTTTTCCAATACGTTTCTTTTGGAGAGAGATATCATAAATGACCAATTGTTCCATTTATGATATCTAATGTTCTATCCTTTATATTACAATATTTCTAACATGAAAAACCAATGATCAATATGTGTACAGGTTGGAGTATGGGTCGTAAACCAAGAGGAATGACGATCATAACACGATGCCATAATATATTGATCGGAATTTCCAGATATTCCTCTCGTATCATAATCAGTTAGCACACTGTCATATAGTGTACTATATTGGTTCCAAGCGGTTTGATTCCCTGCAATAATGGCCGCGGCAAATCGATATTCAGGATAAACGTAAAATGGCCGATAGGACTGAATGCGAATGTGCTGAATATGTAATGTATTATCATTCAATGGTATTCCGCGACAACCAAAATAAATAAAAGCACGTTCTGATTCATCATTTCGAACACATCCTGCATCACACCATATGAACTCATCCGCATCAGATAGTTTCATTGCACGAAGAACAAATTCTTTTTTTTCATACCAAATGGCGGCCAATTCAGGTGTATGATACGATTCAGGATCTCGCTCTTTTTGACGATTCCAAAACTCGCGACCGCGGTTCCATGCCTTGAAGTCATCTACCTCCATCATAACAAACTGAACAAATGAAAGATCATGTCCAAACGATTGAATATCGTGAAATACATCCTGAGAGGTAAAGAAGATGGTTGGGCATCGAAGCGACCGAAAAAATCGATTCAAATGTGGCAGATAGGCCGCATAGGGTTGTTTGCTAGGGATCTTAAAAAACGCAGAGACAATCACCGTATTTGGCATATTCTATTTATATTAACATACGTATGGTTTAAATCATACCCATGATAATAGAGTAATGAGTGCATTCTGTTATTTTTTATATACCGACGAAGGTCAAACGTACATTGGTGCTACCGTCGATCTCGATCGTCGGCTTCGTCAACATAATAAAGAAATCAAAGGAGGGGCTCATGCAACGGGTATCCGTGTCGCACAAGGACTTGTATGGAAACGGGCATGTTCAGTGGAACTTCCTGAATGGCGCACGGCACTTCAATTCGAATGGCGTTGGAAACAATTGGGTAGAACTCAATGCAAACACGTTCGACATCCCATTGATCGCCGCCTTGCTTCGCTTCGATTACTTCTTTCTCTTGATCGACCAACCGAGGCTGCGATTCCCTATGAGATGTACCCGAATGGGCCACCCACCATTCATTGGGATTCAGAAGAACTGGAAAAGCGTTATGCCGGCGCAAAATCACTTTGATAGGTTCCTGATTCCGTCATGTCCATCAATGCCTTCTTTGTCAGATTTTTCTGGAGTTGATCTTCCAAGTCCTGATCCGGACGTGCATTTACATCTTTAGGAGGGTTCACAAATGGCGCACGAGTGGAAGATAATTGATCCATGGTTCCAGGACTGGTTCCAAAGTGTTCTTTCTTTTCTTCTTGTTCAAAGGCTTCATTGCGAATCTGTCGGGTCAAATACATGACCACGATTAAAACCAGAATGCAAAACACAAAATAATTCAAACCCAATACGTCGTTCATGTCTATTGTAGATTTCATAAAATTATTTGGAAGGTAAGACTACAATATCACTCTCCATAATGGCACGGTGCTCCAATTCGAGAGTATCCATTTTGGAATCGAGTTGATCGAAGCGGTATGCAAGTGTATTGACGTTTGATCGATGTTGTTCTAATTTTTGCTCATACTTTGTTTCAAGGGTAGTATATTTTATCTCCATGGTGTGATATTGAGATTCCATCGTATTAAACCGTTGTTCCATTTCTTGCAGTTTATCCTTGATATTTCCTCCATCCGACAAGGGCCATTCAAGATTCATACAATTCAGGCGCGATCCGGTTGCTCCCATTTCTCTTTGTGAATAATAAAAATCTACGAGGAATAAACAAAATTAAAAAATAACATGAACTACATATGTCTTCGTGGGCCAATCGAAATCTTCCTCGAAAACGGGATATCAGTCAAATCCCTCCCGAATTTCGTCCTGAGATTGTTCCTCGTGTTGCTCAACCCCTCGTTGTCTTATCGGAAACCTTTCGATTCAAACCTGAAAATGAAGTCATCTATCCCGACCGATCATCGATGGAACCCATTCCCCATCCTCGACAGTTTGTCAACCAACGAATTGAACCCACGCCCGCTCCAAGAGCAAAAGAACTTCGTTATCAAGACAAAAGCTACGTGTTTGTTATTTTACGACACATTCGAAATACACGCGATAACGATTTATGGATTTCTTGCTATAATTCCATTCGCCAATTCTATACAAATCTAATTGTCATTATTGATGATAATTCAAGTATTAATACTGTGAATGGTAAATTGATAAACACAGAAATCATTCAAAGTGAATTCAGCGGAGCCGGTGAAATTTTACCCTATCATTATTTTTTGAAGAACAAATGGGCCGATCGTATGATCTTTTTACATGACAGTATGTTTATGAATCGTGCCTTTTTGGATAATGAACTTCAGGGGTTGATTCGTTTCCATTGGCATTTTGAAAACAAAAGTGTCAACCCTAAAATGTCTACCTTTTTGTCTATGTTATCAAACTCCGATGTCATTGAAGAATTCATTCAGAATTCCGAATGGAGAGGATGCTTTGGAGCAACCAGTATTGTTGATATCGAAGTGGTTGAAAAACTGGAAGAAACCTATGGTCTTTTTTCTCGTCTGATTCTTTCCATTCGAACCCGATCCGATCGTGAAATGTTCGAACGTGTTCTCGGAATGGTGGTTGCCTATGAGGGGCTTATTCAAGCAGAGCAGTATTCCAATTTCGGAGATATTTTGAAGTATCCCAATTCGTTTGAAACACAAATTCAAACAATGGATCACGCCCGACAGGCTGTCTCTCAAAAAGGATATGATACCGCGATTGTAAAGGTATGGAAAGGACGATAATCTATCTTATAATAGATGGAGAACATTGATGCCATTCTCTATATTAATCTCGATCATCGAACCGATCGAGATGAACATATCCGACACGAAATTCAATGGATTGATCCCACCTTTTCCAAAACACATCGCATTTCAGGCGTGTATGTTCCTCATCATGGGGCACTCGGATGTAGCACCAGCCATTGCAATGCACTTATGATGATGATGCAGAATCCCGATTGGAATACCTGTATGATCCTGGAAGATGATTTTACATTTTCATCCCCTCTTGATGCGAAGAATCAGATTGATACGCTATTCAAGGACTCTCCTCCATTTGATGTATTTTTACTAGCATACAATGATATTCATATGGATTATAAAGCTTCTTCCATTTGTCGAGTCCACTCTTCTCAAACGACATCAGGATATATTGTTCGAAGAGAATATGTTCCGACTTTATTACATAATTTTACAACAAGCCGAGATCATCTAAAAGGACAAAAATCACATTCCATGTGCTTGGATCAGCACTGGAAAGAATTAATGCATACAGGGAGGTGGTATACACATTCTACTCGAATCGGGTATCAATATATGAATTATTCCGATATCGAACAAACGATAGTGGATCATAAGTGTTAACATATAAAGGGTTGATGGCGATCACTACATATGACATCTTGGAATCAACATCGGATTTCTAAACGAATCGTCCCTCCTCTCTTTCCTGTCCCCATTCATGTTACTCCAACCTTTCATCTTCTCATTGCTACCGCGGGTCGACCATGCTTGAAACGAATGCTCGATAGTTTGAAGGATGAACTTACAGAGAACGATGCCATAACCATCGTATTTGATGGAGAAGGGGCTTTTGATCGATCTACCTTTTCTCAGGATTGGATCAAAGAACATCATGCACCCATTCATATCATTCACCAATCTCCTAATTTGGGGTGGTGGGGTCATGGTATCCGAAATCAATATCAGGGACATCTCACAACGAAAACTACGCATGTTATGCATGCCGACGATGATGATATCTATGTAAAGGGATCCTTTGCTTTTTTGCGCCAACGTTGTATTTCTCCCCATACTCTCTACATTGCATGTATGCTTCATTCTCGTACCAATGAAGTCATTCCTCCTTTTGGACATAAAAAGATCGAACAAGACCGAATTGGAACACCCTGCGGAATCATTCCATTTGAAAAAGCAAATCTAGCCATTTGGAAAGAACGATATGGAGGAGATTTTGATTATTATCACGAACTTCAACATCATGTATCCACAGTCATCTTTTTAGATTATGTCATTTATCAAGTTCCACATGCACTTCAACGTATTGCGTAAAAATAGGTATTCTTTTATCTCCTACGGATACAGCCATATACGGCTCATTACTGCTGATAGCTCAATTGGTAGAGCGGATGACTGTAGTTGTTTTAGTTGTTATCATCAGGTCGCTGGTTCGATTCCGGCTCAGCAGATGTCTTTTTTTGATATCGTTCAACGATTTTAAACAAAGGATAATAATAGAATGGATAACGTATCGATTGACGCCTGGAAGGCATTACATGATGCAATTATGGAAGATGATGTCGAAGGAGTGGAAGGATTGCTCCAAGAAATGCGTGAAAGAAATATGAACAATGCTGCGGTAGGAGCTATTATTAATCGTACGGTGACACTGTCTGACCTTACCGATAATGATGCGATTAAAGATCTATTACGCCAAGAAAGCGGAAACATGATTCAGGAGGCTGGATCAAAAAAACGTGGCCGTCGCGCTACAAAGAGACATGCCAAAAAGCGTCGTGCTACAAAGAGACGTACCGCGTAAGTTCGATTCTAACTCAGTTCTATTTTGATGTCGTTCAACAAACTCAAAATAGAACCCCTTTCTGACAATTTCATTTCATTGTTTTATGTTTACGCGTCTTATGTCTGTGTTGTTTTCTATGACGTCTGGTACCACCGTTTTGGCGATTTTGTCGATTTGGCATGGGAGCCGCTTGAGCCGCTACATCATCACGATGAGCGAGTTCATGAACTCGTTCATGGTCTTCACGAACGATACGCTGATTGGCCGCCGCTTGTTTTCCACTACTCACCGCATTGGCTGAATTTGCCAAGGGTTTTACTGCCTCATAGAGCTGATAGGCAGGATCATTCTCATAGGTTTTATTCTTTGGAAGATTGTTCCCAAAATTACGCGTGTAGTTCTGATTTGCATTCACGTTTTCATTCGCAAGTAATTCATCTGCTTTTGCTAACATGTCTGGATTCGTCGCCGCTGCATCCGCCGCCCATGCCGCAGCTCGACGTTCTTCCAACGGTGTTTTAAATCCTCCCTTTCGATATACCTCACGTACTGCCAAAATGCGCGCAATCAATTCTCGACGACCTCCGCCTGGACATTTTCTATATCGCGGATCATTGTCTAATAATATGACTCGCCCAGGATGTTCTAAATCAACATGATGATGATTACAGCACGGACGACCACATTCAATACACGTTTCAATATGATCTAATTCTGGAGACGGATCTCGATCCAGCTGATTGACGGCGGCTTGGCGACCCACATCCACGTATTTCTCCCAAAGATCTTTAACAAAAAATCGTGGATGACACCAAGGATGTTCACGATGTGGAGTAGTTAATGATGGTTTCATATGACCCATATAATTACATCCTGCGGTTCGTTCCATTGGAAGAAGACAAAATGCACACATGGTCCAACTATATTCAATCGTATTATCTTCTTGATTCTTCTTACGATCCCGTAAAATCGTAGTATAGGCTGGCATTTGCTCGTTTAACCCCGTGCGCATCTTCCATGCGTTTCTCTCTTCTTGTTCTTTTTTCCGTATTGCGGCTGCTCCATGAATATCCCATGCATCCCATGCTTCTTTACTAACGATTCCGCTCAGTATCACTCTCTTGATGGATACCTGACATCTTGGTGTAATGTCATTATGATCAAAAAAACAAGGTATCTCTCTCTGATTTGCTGGGCCGGCTCGTTCTAATTGATATTCTATTGTTTCAGCAGTTAATCCTTGTGATGAAATATGTTTATGTAAATAAAATAATGGCCCTTCATTTCCAACCATATCGTCTCCGTGTGGAAAGTAAGTTAACATTTTATTACGCCAAAATTCAATCTTTTCATCTGTTATTCTTTCTGGATGGGTTAGTTGATATCCAAAAAATGTTGTAAAAAGAATGGTCTCAGGAATTTCTCCCATTAATCCATTTCTATTCATAAATATATAGGTAAAGATTGAAGTAAGCTGTTGAGCACGAATCAATGTGTCTTCATCCATTACTTGATCTTCATGATAAGCATCGTGTAAATCTAATTTAAGAAGTCTCATGACCTCCTCCAATTCGGATTGCTTATCATGTTTCATTAATCCAAATATGATCATACTCAAGTGTGTCAATTCTAACTTTATTTTTTCGGGTGATGCGGCACGAGCTTTTATAAAGACCATAATTAAATCCACGATATGTGATTTGAGTACATGTTGTACCAAACCTGCACAAAGACGATGAATATAAATTGATCCATCTTTATATGAATTCAAATTGATTCCATTATCAATTGCAATTTGTAATACATCAGGATTTTTAATTGTAAAAAGAAGAGGATTTCCTCCCTCTCGATCTCTTTCAAATTTGCTACCAGTATGCAATGCCGTTTCAAATAATTCAGGTTCATCCACTAAATATTGTAATACCTTAGGTGTAAGTGAATCACCTGAAATAAGTAATTGTAAAATGATATCATATACATAACCGTATTTTTCATCCCCCTTCGGAGTAAGACCACGTTCGTTTCGAATCTCAGGCATACGAATGACAAACCAATCCGCAATCGGAGTATTCTCTATTTTTACACCTTTGGTGTCCACATCGGTATTCAACAAATCACGAACTTTTTTAAAGTTATTTCTCTTAATATATTGTTTTAATCGTAGAATTTGCTTTTCATTCTCTGTAAGATTTCTATACCATCCACGTGATCCACGTGGTCGTCTTGATCGTGTTGTGCTACGCGCGCTCATTCTATTATTGATAAATATAATTAATTTTCCATCTTTTCGGCATATGCAAACAATACAATTGAAATAAATGCAAATCCGAGTGCAACTTGTTTGATTGGTGAAATACGCTCTTTAAAGTAAAAAATACCAGATATGGTTACAATAACATCACTTATCAAGTCCCATAAGATATTCATAACGGTCATCGTTTCAAAACGCAATGATTGTAAGAAAATTAATGGTTGCAATCCGTACAGAAACATTCCCAATGGGACATACATCCATGATACCATGCCCAATGAATAATTTTTAAGAAAAGAAAGTACCAATACATCAAGTGATGCCATGATTGTGGCAAATATAATGGGAATAAGGTATACCATTCTACTACTATTATCGTTTTTGATCCCGGCTTTGATATTGTTATACGAACTCAATCATGTGAAAATATCCATTCTTTCTCTTTCTTCATCTGTACAGAATGTCATCTTGGAAGAAAAATGTTAAAAAAATAACACGCCCTTCCATTCACGTATTCCTTTTATGTTATAATGAAAGCGTCCTTCTTCCACACACGGTTGCTCATTATCGATCCTATCTTCCTTCTTGTTCCATAACCATCTATGATAATGAATCCACTGACAACTCTGTTGAGATTGCCCGCTCTCTTGGATGTCAGGTGGTCTCCTGGTCCAGTCAAAAAATCATGAACGAACATCTTCAAATGGATCTACGAAATCATTGCTGGAAATCCATTCCACGCGGATGGATCATCATGGCCGATATGGATGAATGGATTTGTGTTCGTGAAAGTGAATTGGAACAGGAAAGGAAAAAAGGAACTACCCTTCTATCCATTCGAGGTCTGGACATGATCGGTCAAAGTCAAACCATCGATTTATCGGATGTCGGCCTTCACCCACTCCCTCGATTCATCGATAATCCATATGAATCCAAATACATATGTTTTCTACGTGAATCCATTCAGGAGATGCATTACAATGCTGGTTCTCATACTTGTTCTCCCGTTGGAACCGTTGTATATAGCTCCACGGTCTATCTCAATCAACACATTCGATATCCAGGTTTACCTTTTCTGATTGATAAAATGATCAAGCGATATGAAAGAAATGAACAGATGCGTACAGAAAACATGAATTTACATTATTCTAACGATGTACGTCGAATTACCGAGGAATATCAACATGTCTGGAATAAATCAAGTGATCTTTCTATGTTATCATAAATTATTTACGTTTTCTACAGGTCGTAATGGGTTCATATCGTTTTATGTCAGAAATGTCTTTGTGATCTTCACAATAATAGACACACGAGGATGACCATTTCTTTCCACATCGTATTCCATTGATTCTCCAATCACAACCGATGTGTTTCATATGTTCAATAAGAGGAGAGACCGATCGTAAATGATCTGGAAGAATTCCATATGAATAGTCGGGTTCGAAAACAGGTATATATTCAAGTAAAAGAAGGGGTGTAGACATATTGATTGTGTATTATTATGATGTAATCATACACATATTCAATTTTATGATTCTTATATTTTTGATGCCCTATATTTTTTGATTCGTTGTGCAGCCATAAACTTACTACAGAGATCAGTCAAGATTCCTACATCAACTCGATTCTTATCTAAGGATTCTACAAATCCAGTCCAACGCTTAATCCATTTTGGATCATCTTATTTCTCTCCTGCACGCCTCTCTGTATACAACTTGAACTTATCTAGCTTTCCCTCCAGAAATGCCTTTACAACCGTGGATACAGGCCATTGTTCTCGATTCTCTCGTTCCACGGTATCTTTCGCACACAATACATGATGACGAATCCGTCTCAGATTCTCTACAAATGATCGAATGATTTGTTCTGAATTCTGATAGGTCTTCCCTTTGACCGATAAGACAAAGGTAATCCAATCTTCCTCCCATGTGTTTTGGAGAGTATTATGTTCCTCGCAATAGGTTTTGTATTCGTTCTCTTTATTTTCCTGAATAAACTCGTAGATTTATTTGGTTTTCCATTGTTTGGGAATAGGAACTGCTTCCTTTTTTTCCTCTAATAATTGTCGAATATCATTTGGAATTTGTTCTTGTGGAAGAATGACTTCATTCAATGGTTTGTATTCTAGAGGAATAGTGGATTGTGTTTCTGGATTCTCCACTTTGATTCTGGATTCTATTTTAGAGGATCGAATGCCAACTTCTTTGGTAGCAATCCATTCTGTTAATTCGACATGCTTCACATGAATATGTTCCGCATTTCTAAGAATAGATTCATACATTTGATCCTTTTTCATTAGATTACAATGTCCACAACATGGACGACAGTTCTCTAGTAGATATCCCTTTGAATTATCAAAACGATCTATTCCATTTTTATCAGATAGTCCACATAGATAACATGATTGTTTGACCATTTCTGAAAATTCAATTTCAGATATTTGAAAGGAAATATTTCTTGTATTTGCTCCCTTTGCATAGGTTTTATAGTTTGGTGTTGTTTTGGATCGATAGGTTGTTGACCATTTTTCTACCAATGCATCTGAAATCGGCTGGGTGGTCGTCTGGTACACGTAAATCGCCTGCATTTTATCAATGAACTCCTGTGGATGTTGAGAGCCTTTTAGAACATTACAAGTTTCGCAACAAGGAACCACATTCTCTTCCATATACCCCTTTTGATTATCTACGCGATCAATTCCATGTACTTCACCCTCTTTCTTGCTATCACAATAGAAACATGGCTTGACAATCAACGATTCAAAGAGAGTCTTTGATAGAGCAAAATGAATACCACGTTTCTTTGCACCTTTGACATAATGATTCCAAACAACATGTTTATTGGTAAACGCTTCTGCTTTGAAATTACGTTCTCGATCAGGTCTTTCACTTTCCTGTTTCAGCAACTTTTCATAGCATGGAACACATCGCCTCAGAGGCTTATCATGCTTTCCTTTGGCTCGTATCTCCTCCGTTAGGGTTCGTCCACAATCCAAACAAAGGTTCGTATCCTGTCGCTTCTTATCATTTGCTTTTCGGTCATTGATTCGAGCCTTATGAAGACAATATGTACATTTTGCTTCATGATCTGCTAAGATTGTATAACATCCCCGCGCAATATCACAGTACTTGATATTGTCCTGCTTGGCTTTATCCATGATCGCCTGACGTTTATGCTTGGAACAGTATTGATCTGTCGTTTCTCTTCCACAGAGTTCACCCTTTCTCGCTCCTTGCTGAATCGGGGCTTGACAGGTCATTCTTGTATATGCCATAGATGATAAAATGTATGGTTGGTCAAATTTAGTGCGTTTGGAGTAAAAATTGATCTAGAAATTAATTTTATTATAATAGTTATATAATGTCAATTACTATAGATAATAAGCAAATATGCGATAATATATTTCATGATTCTAGCCATATATCATTTAATAAACAATGTATGAAAAAAATATATAGTTATCGTGCCAAAGATTTTAAGAGATGGGGAATAGCAGGAGATATATCAATAAAAGATATCGAAGAAATGCTTATAAGACAAAATAAAAAATGTTATGTATGTAAAGAGATTGTACTACTAGATTCATGGACAAATAATTGTTTATATCAATTTAGTATAGATCGTATAAATGAACATTTTCCACACGACCGTGATAATTTCTTAATATCATGTTATCACTGTAATTGTACATTTTATACCCGCGATGATTCTGAAAAGAAAATATGTATTAATGGCTGTCATAAAGATGAGAAAGTATTTAAATCATCACGTATTGAAGAATTACCTATTATGGAACATTTACGATTATCACACAATATAAATCGAGATGTACAACTAAAAATAGCATACGAAACAATATATGAACATAAAAAATCACAGTTTGAAAACAACATTAAAGATTTTAATAAAAATAAATTAAAGATAGTATTTGATAGATATATTATTGTACACCGATTATTTAGAATGTTTAAAGATGGAATAAATATATTATATAAATCTACTAAAGAATTTATGAATCAATTGTATGATATTCGTATGTGTATAAATAAATCAACAGAAACACATTTGCGTATGTCAAATACTCTAATTAGACCGTTTCATGAATGGTATGCGGATCTTCAAACAAAAAGAATGTTTGAAGATAGATGTCCAATTGAAATTTCTAAAAATAGTATATTAATTAATAGAATTGATGATATTTATGAAACTCAATATAAATCAAAACTTAAGAAAAAAATAGATAGGGTGTTTCAGACTATTTATGGACAGAAAGACTTTGAATTTAATCCAATTAATTTAATAACATTAACTGGATTAAATAATTATTTACTAATTAGTTATGAGATTTAATAAGTTTTATAATTTATATTTTATTCCACCAACCCAATAATTTCCTCATATGACTTTGCCAGCTCTTCCATTTCTTTATTTTTATCCTCATTGTTTGGATTCAAATAAGGATATTGTTGATAATAGATTTCAAGCTGTTCCTTAGCCGCTTTTAATTTATCCTGCAAGGATACATTCTTTGCGCTGGTTGATTTCCATTTTATATTTTCGGTTTTCAGATCAATTCCAAATCGTTCTCCATGCGATCCATTTGGTTTAATATACCATACATGTCTAGGAATTTCATCTACATTGACTCCTGAATCAGCTGGTAATTCGATACGTCGTTCTTTTTGTTTTTGATTAATATTTTGAGCAGATTGTGTAACAAGACAAAGGTTTTCTTTACGATTGTCTAGTCCATTGCGACTGATGTGATCGATTGATTCTTTTGCACCTTTTCCTGGAAATCCTAGTCGGTTCATTACCATATTATGAAGATAGAGTTCCTTTCTTTTACCATTATCGGGTACAGTATGACTTACATATCCGTTCGATATATAATGCCATGTAATATCTTTTATTTTAATAAAATCTTCTTTGTCAATTATTGAATATATATAACTATCTTGATATAGTATTTTCATAATAGTATATTCCTTATTATGATATATAACATGTGTATATACAATTGGATTTCCTGGTCTGCCTGCTCGTTGTACTTCTGCACATATTATTTCCTGTATATTGTTTTCCATTTTGATTGTTTGTCTACCTTCAAAATAGGAAATTTATTTTTATCAATTTTACACATATTCTAACAAAAACCAAATTGTAATGTATTTCACACCGGGAGGTATGATGAATACTATTTAGTTCGAATAAGCTAATCCACCCCAAGTGGTATGATCCTCCATGTTTCCAAGGAGGCTGGACTGTACCTTAAGCATTCTCAGGTTGATTAGACCCTCATTGAATACCGATGCCTTTGCAGTCTCTGAAACGGTTTCATAGCCTATCATAGCGGCCTTAGAAACTCGTCGGCGGATTGCCCAATCCTTCACGTTATTACGTTGTCCGAGGTCATTACCCTGGATTTCTTCAAGTGTTTCCACAAGAAGATCGTAGTGAAGGCTGTAAGGGGTTTCCCGCAACCAGGTCATCTTGCGGCGCTGGATCTCTCCAACACCACTAGCTAGTCATACTGTTTGTCCCTGCTTGATCGCAGGGCAGCTAGCTCTTGAGCACAGGTGATTTGCTAATGCAAATCCGTACATGAACGCAGCGCAAGCGTTTAGTACGAAGTTAATGCCCGACATAATACGAAGAACGTTGTAGTTGGTGGCGTACACGCGAACAGTCGACGACAGGTTGGTGCCGACGGCGTTGTTCGAGACAGTCAACAGCAGAGTGGTGTTGTCAATGCGCGACAAGTTGCAAGTGCCAGATGGCTGGTGCTGCTCTGGCTGGAGAGCGAACGAGTACACGTTGATGCCAACAGCTGGGATGTTGGTGTGGTGCTGGTATGGCTGAACCAAGTTGAAGTAGTTGCCATCGCGAACCTGGAAGCGGTCGTGGCCGTTGAGCTGGAGCAGAGCGGTGACGACTGGGTTCTTGCCGGCCATGCCCTCGACGCGAGTGACCGAGTAGCCCGACTCCAAGACGGAGCGGTCCCACCAGTCGGAGTAGTTGAATGGCTGCTGACCCTTCCACGCGTTGATGACGTTGTCATCGCACGAGACGTACGAGTCGCGCTGGACGACCCAGACGAGCTCCTTGCATGGGTGGTTGAAGTTCAACTTCAGCTTGTTGGCCGAGGAGGTGATGGACTCACCGCCAGTGAACTGCAGCACATCGATCAGGTACTCGTGAGAGACCTGGGCGAACTTGCGGCGCTCATCGGTGTCGAGGTAGATGTAGTCGACGTAGAGCGACGCGGCGGCGAGACCGCACTGGCCGACACGGTTGCGGACGGCGTGGGGGTCCGAGGAGTTCGAGTAGTCGAAGCAGAGGTTGTTCAAGGTGTTGAACTCGAGGTTGATGCGGACCTCGTGGTACTGCAGGGCGATCAATGGCAGAGCCAGACCTGGGTTGCGGCAGAACCAGAACTGCAGTGGGATGTACAGAGTGTACATGGGGGCGCACGAGGTGACAACCTCCGAGGTCAATGGCTCACCACCGTAGCAGTCGTTGTCGCACGACGAGCCACCCTGGTAGATGAGGTTGGTGAGCTCTGGGACGTTGCCGACCATCTTGGCATAACCAGCCTGCTTGCCAGCCTCCTGAGTGAGCTCGTTCCAAATGTGAAGCCAATCACCGTACTGCTTGTCGATGCGCTGACCACCGATCTCGATCTCGACGTAGTCGATGAGGTTGTGGCCGATCCAGTTGAGCCAGCGGAACTGGGCGCCAGAGCCGTCCGAGTTCTGCAGGGCAACCTGAGGCAGAGTGGCCTGCAGGTACATGCGGTGGATCAAATCACCGTTGCGCTGGATGGTGCAGGTGACCTTCTTGCCGAAGTTGGGAGCACCGTTGAAGGGGTTCTCAATCGACTCCATCGCGAAGTTGGTGTGGCGGCGGTACACCACCTTGAAAAAAGTGATCTGTGGGTTGCCGGTCAGGTACACGTCCTGGGCACCGTAAGCTACAAGTTGCATAAGTCCTCCCCCGGTCATTTATCGATTTATACTTAGAGAATACAAAATAATTTTGGGAAAACACAACTTTTCAAAAAATGGCCGGGGGAAGTTTTTTGATTTTTGATAATTCCATTTTATTCATAAACACTGTAATGACGTGTATATATCTTTATATTGTCGAAAATAAACTATAATATAAAATTTGAATAACCAAACACTTACAAGTAGGTTAGTAATGGCAGAAGATAAACCGAAATATGTTCGTAAGAGATGTGAACATGGAAAATATTCCTTTCAATGTAAAGACTTTAATGGATCGTGTATTTGTACTCATGGAAAACTGAAAAGTATATGTAAAGAATGTGGTGGGTCAAATATATGTTCTCATAAAAGGGTCAAAAACAACTGCGTGGAATGTCATGGGGTAAGCATATGCGATCATAATAAACGCCGGAGTCGTTGTGTGGAATGCAAAGGAGGAAGTATATGCCCTCATGAAAAACTGAAAAGTAGATGTTCGGATTGTAATGGCGTTGAAATATGTGATCATAAAAAACGTAGAGAATTCTGTATAGAATGTATTGGATCTCAGATATGTCTTCACCAACTACGAAAAAGTCGATGCTCAGATTGTGGTGGAACTGAAATGTGCATTCACGATAATAATAAATATAATTGCATTGACTGTCATGGGAAAAATGTGTGCGAACACAATAAATTACAGTATCAATGTGTAGAATGCAAAGGGAGACTAATATGTATTCATGATACCCGAAAGGCAGTATGTATCGTATGCACTCCGTCAAGTGGTTGTCAGCATTGTCATATGATTTCAGTAGTTGGATCGAAGTGGAATCCGTATTGCTTTCGATGCTACTGTGTTTTGAATCCAGATGCCGTTATTCCGAGGAAATATAAGCTAAAAGAGCATCACGTCGTTGATTTTCTCAAATCTCAATTTCAAGAAACATTGACAATGAGATTTGATAAAATGGTGGAAGGAGGTTGTTCCAGAAAAAGACCCGATGTCTTTATTGATTTTGGGTCTCATTGTCTGATTATCGAAGTGGACGAACATCAACATGTATCGTATTCATGTGAAGAGAAACGAATGATAGACTTGTATGAGGATGTCGGGTTTAGGAAGATTATATTTCTTCGGTTTAATCCAGATCGATACAAAGAGGGTAAAACGGTGTATCCATCTCCGTTTCGATATACTCGTACAGGAGTCCTTTATTTAGAAGAAACAGAATTCCGTAGACGGATGGATCATGTAGTTGAACGGATTCATATGTATCGTTCTGAGCCTATCGAGCAAATCACCGTGGAATATCTATTTTATGGATCTCAGTAAAACTCCTAAGCATACGATTTTTTTCAACCGAATACATAGAATGTGTTATAGCGTAGAATCCAGTCTGAAGACCACCGCATTATCGCTTTTTGCAATTATCTATCTGTTTCAATCCGAAAGTCCTTATTTTAAGTGGATTGGATTGTCCTTGATTGGATGGTGTAGTATGCAATTTGCAGAATTGTTGCTTTGGTTAACAGAACCGCAACATGGGTGCACCAAATGGAATGTAATTTTTTCGGTTACATTGATTCCATTGGCATTAATGATGCAACCACTTGGATCACTTTTTGGATCTTTCTTTGTTATTCCATGGAGTGAATCTAGTCTTTTTCGTAAATGGTTTACGGTTATCTTTTGTGCCATTGCAATTGGATCTGTTGCCTATGTCCAATTCATTCAACAGGAACAATTGTGCACCTTTGTCACACCAAAAGGTCATCTCTTTTGGGGGAAAACAAAGAAACCCATTCAAAATGAACCAGCTTATGTTTTATCACAGGCCTTGTGGTTTCTATTTATTATGATTCCTATCCTTATTTTTTGGGATAAAAGCCTTCCCTTTCTTTTAATTGCTGCGCCTCTTTTTGGATTTCTGTACGGTCATTACAAAACAGACTCTCGTGGATCAATTTGGTGTTTTTATACCAGTTTTAGCAGTATCGTTGCGTCTATACTATTATTTTTGAAAAATCATAAAATCTACAATGCATTCTAAAGAAGGGTTTAAAACCGTCTAACCCATACCGTGTAAGTACGTCCGTGTGAGATGAGTGATAGTGCCTTTTTTAAAGTAAAAAGTACAAAGCGTTCCAATCCAGAAGCCCGCACTACACTCGATGCCATTCATAATCAAAAGATTCAAAATATGATGGAAGAGAAACAACAAGTCCAGAAATACAAGGAAGAAATTGAAGCACTTCAAGCAAAAATCAGTGCGACCACGTCCGATATGGAAAGTTGGCGGTGGGAACGAGAAATCGAAGGTCTGCAAAAAAAGATTCGATCGATTGAAGACGGATCCGAATTGATGGATTATTATCTTCGAACAGGTGATATTTTGTATCATTATTATGATATTCAAGATCAAATTCAGCAAGGAACAGCAACGTTCGCCAATAACAAGGCCAAACCTGGATCCATTCTAGCAATTTTAGAAGAGGTCGCTCAAGAGGAGGGAAATGAATCAGGAAACGCGGTGATTGATCCATCGACCACCGGATCAGAAAAGAAGAGTTTTCAGAGAAATCAATTGTTGAATGATTATTTACAAATGGAGGATCCAGCCATGGGGCGTAATAGTGTAGAAGAATACGACGATCCTTGGACACTTTGTGAGCGATGCAACAGCGAAATGACGATGTGTTTGAATGAGGCAAATCTTACATGCCCCAAATGCGGTCATCAAGAATTTATTTTGATTGATAGCGATAAGCCATCCTATAAGGATCCACCTCGTGAGGTGTGCTATTATGCATATAAGAAGATCAATCATTTCAATGAATGGTTGGCACAGTTTCAAGCCAAAGAGAGCACAGAGATTCCTGCAGAAGTGTACGATGAGATTCTCGTTCAGCTCAAGAAAGAACGTATAACCAATATGAGTTCGTTGAAACCGACTAAGCTTCGTGAAATTCTTCGAAAGATGAAGTGTTCCAAGTATTATGAACATATTCCTCATATTATCAATCGTCTCAATGGTCAAAATGCACCCTTCATGTCTCGTGAAGACGAAGAGAAATTGCGTCATATGTTCCGCGAGATTCAGCCTTCCTTCAAAAAACACTGTCCAAAGGGTCGTCGAAACTTCTTGTCTTACGGGTATGTTCTGTACAAATTCTGTGAATTGCTAGAGATGGATGAGTATTTAGCGTGCTTTCCCTTGTTGAAAAATCGTGATAAGTTATACTTACAGGATAAGACATGGCAGCTTATCTGTCAGGATATGTGTTGGCAGTACGTGAGAACGGTATAAATTATCTTTGGATAAGTTCGCAAAATAAAATAAGCGGTCAGTACAAAGATGACAAGTATCGGTGCCGAGTTTATGTACCATTTGGTGGTGAATAACATTGCACCGATCATGGCATCCAGTGTAGCAGGAATCTACACGGGATATTTTTCAGGAAGGAATGCTCCGACCCCTACCTTGATTCGCTCGGATATTGACGACGAACGTGAACTGGATTTGCTTCAAATGGATCGAATGTTAAAATGGATGAGTCTTATTTTTGAAGAGCAATTTCACCCCGTAGAGGATACCACTCCAATGGAGGAAGAAAGAGAAAATACTCATAAAGCCTATAAGAAAGAACTATATAGCATCTATATCACCATATGTTCTGATTTCAAACAATACCAGAACTGGAAGAAATATAATTCGAATATCTGGGTATTTTCTTCCTATCGGAACAAAAATACCAAGGGATTGGCTCGAAAGATTTTGGGAGACATTAAATTGTTTCATGAAGGTCTAAAAATGTTTTCGATGTTTGACAAATTATAATCGTAGTCTATAAATTTGATCTATTTGTCGTTGGATGAAACAATCATCGATGCGAGCTCATCTCCACTTCTTAGAACAACGGCTGGTCACTCTTCAGAACAAGCCGGCACAATTCGAATACTATTCCGCGATTCATTTATCAAAACTCCATCAAATTCGCTTTTATGCCTACCAGGATATTCCTGACAGCCATAAACGTAATGCGGGATTTCCTATCTATGACAAGGGTGTGGATCTGATTGATGAGACGTTTCGTCATATTGTCCAAGTTAAATACTATGGACCGAAACGTAAAATCGGATATGGACACCTGGCAACATTCCTGGGAACTCCTGTTCTGGTTGGACGTAAACATCTGAATTTGACCCTGGTTCGAACCAATCATTCCAAACTCCATTCGGAGATTCAGCAAATTATTAAGCGTGGAGACCTAACCGATGTTCCATTATGCCCGCATACATTCTTAAAATCATTGTAAAATTAAATAACATAATATCCAAAATCATGTAAATTATGTTATTTTTAATCATTCTAGGAAATAACCGTAGTGAATTCCTAAAAATAAAGACGAATTATGATCTAGCGATTTAATGCATGGGGAAGCCGACGAGGTTGGCACCCAGACCGAAGCCGGCACCCTGACGGGCTGTAACACCGACGGAGGGCGAGACAGCGTCCAGAATGGCAAAGACGACCGCGGCGAGGACGGCGAGAGTGGCGACCTCATCCAGTGGCAACGCCTTCTTTGGGATAAAAATGGCCGCCGCCGCAATAACGAGACCCTCGATCAAGTACTTAATGATGCGATTGACAATTTCAGCAAATCCGTAGCCCATCATGTTTCTATACTCCATCTCAAGAAAAAAACTCACTGTGGGCATAATGATCAGAAAGCTGTCGGAGTAGCGCTAGGGATCAGCCACTGAGTTTAAAGCATCCCATCCACAAGATTTGTAGAGATGAGTACCGATACCGTAATTGAGGATTTTTTGGACGAAGACACGGAGATTCCAGGCCAGCGCTACGTGCTGTTGAGTTTCCTCAGCCCGGAGAAAGTTCTAGAAAAGAAGGAGCTCTTCTTCTTCCAAACCTTTCTCAAGACGTACGAAATCGATTGGAAAGTTAAGAATTTGGAGAAGTTTTTGGTGGACACCGTACAGAGTTTGAATGCAGATCTAGACCAGAAGGCGAACGAGTTGGAGAAGAAGGATCAATTCGATGCCGCTGAGATTTGCCGTAAGAATCGTCTACGTGTGGATGATATCCTGGCAAACTACAGTTCGTTCATTCAGAAGAGCCGTAGCGATATCACCAAGACCAAGATTACTGAGGCCTATGATGACTTTATCTATGCAAATAAGTCGAAGTTGGAGGAGGAATTCTATACAAAGAATGAGTTCCGCACTTCAATGCGGGGTGTTAAGGTACGTGGTGTCTATGGTAATACAAAAGAGGCGGAGATCAAGGCCAAGAAGCTCCAGGGTAAGGACAAGTACCACAACATCTTTATGGCGGAGGTCGGTAAGTGGACTCCATGGGACCCCTCTCCAAGCGAGATCAAGGATCAGGAGTACAATAACGATCAGCTCAATACACTCATGAAGAAATACAAGGAGAATGAGGATAGCCGCGAGCAATTCTTTGAGCAGCGCACAAAGGGTGTCAAACAAGTGGTAGGTGCATCGACGTCGAGTTCATCAGAGTCGTCATTTGATAGCATGTTTGGTGCATCGGGTGATTTGGCGATCCAGCGCAAGATCGAGAAGCCGGTTATGACCGTCGAGCAGGTATCGGAAGAGGAGTCGAAGAATGAGGTGGTGAATCCTTCCAACTCCGTAGAGAATCCTCCCTCTCAGTAAATCATCGTTAAAAACAAAATAGAATATGCAATGTATATTTCGTTTCGTTTTTTATGAGAAATATCCCGTTTCTGGAACGGCGCCACCCATGTAGACAGGAACACAGGTCTGAGTCAGGCCGTCGCAACGGGTTCCTTCAGGGCATGGCTGGCCATTTGCTGAACGGCAGATGTAATCGGTATTGGGGTCAGGACGATACATGGACTGCATGGAACTGGACGCTCCTGCAGGAACATGAACGGGCTCGCTAGAGGCCGATTGTGGATTCTGAAATCCGGAAACAAGGTAGTGAGGTTCCATACGATCAATGTAGCGAACAATCATTGGAAGAATTGCCACTGCTACGACAAGTAGCAAAAACATCGCGCCTAATCCCATTCCTTTGTGGTGAGCCATTTTCTAGCAAATGGTGAGGTTTTATTGCTGGATCAGGGCATCATTGGAAGATCAGAAAAGAGGGGTAATCGTGGAGCTACATCGGACTTGCAGTATCCATTGATGCACCGTAGACCTGACGCACAAGAGGGCAAATCCACTCCGCATCGACCTACGTCCACAAATCCATCATGATATGATGCATATACTCGATAGAGAGCCAGTGCGATCGTCAGTAGAAAGAGGATCCAGATTGCGACTTTATTCATTCTATTTCAATCATTAGGAATTCAACCAACTGGTTATGGCTTTTTTAGATGCAGTCGATACTTGTGCGGCGGGACTAGAGGTGGCATTGATGGTACATATCGTTGAATAATCAAGATCACCACTACAAAATCCCACATCTTTTCCATTCAAGTGTTCCGCTTTGGTTTGTTCATCTTTTGTTGCTCCTATCTTATTTAAGGCATCCGTCAGTAATGCAAATCGACCTTTTAATAATTTACATTCGTTTTCTGTATATAAACGAACCGCGTTGTCTTCTACCGTTATGGTTGAACGCGTATCTGGATTGCCTAATCCGAATGTAGTACTAAAGGCAATATTCGGTTTTCCTGCATGGGTTCCATCAATCATGCATTCGGATGGTGCTGCCATGACTGCGGTACTTTGATTTAGACCGGCACAGGTTTGACCATAATCAAGAATGATATTTGAACTGGACAGGTCAATTGGAGAGTCTGTGTCTGGTTTATTTTTTAATTGATAGCAATTCATATTCGCATAAACTCCATCTTTTAATTTATTACATTCTGATTTCGTATAACGTCGCATAGAAGAAAAAACGTCTTTTCCCAACATCGCTTTCATAAAAGAAAATGTTGCATCGGATGGACGAATACCCGCTGTACCACATGCATCAGGAACCGTTGCGGTTCCAATAAAGGGATCATAGGATTTCATAGAAAGATAGACGAACAAAAGAACCAATAAAAGAACTAGTACAATTAATCGTTGACTTTTCGCCATTCTATTCATAGGCCTTAAAATCTCTTATTGACACTGATGGCAGGACCTTTCAGGCGCTGTGCGCTTTGTGGATTGAATTCTTCGCCACCCCCATCCTGATCTTTCATACGTGCCATCATTTCCGATTGACGCCATAGTTCAGGTGCACCCATCTTGAATTCTCCGTGAATTTCCGCCTTGTACCAAAAAATGGTATCCTCCATTTTATTGCTCTGTGTATTGTTATTAATGACCAAGCATTCATAATTCTGAGTACATTGATCCATCATTTGACAGAAGAACTCAAATGATGGAAAAGCAGAACCGTAGTTTTGATACAAGCGTTGACGATTGTTCATATAGGGTTCACGTAAAATAAAGACATAATCAACGTTGGTACGAAGAGCCGGCTGAATACCAAGAGGAAACTGCATCGTAATGATGAAAAACACTTTGAGCCAACGGCCATTCATGAAAAGATACTTGATGTTCTTGTCATGAGTCCATGAATCATCATACATACAATCATCCAAAATCATAAATGCTCGAGGATCGATACTGGAAGAAATTCCTTTATCTTTATCCTGTTGAATTTTCTGCATAACCAGTTTTTGACGTTTTACAAAATTTGCCAAAATCACCGGATTGTATTCACCATGAATAAACATCGAAGGAACAATCTGTTTGAAAAAACCGTTTGATTCTTCTGTTCCTGAAATGACACAACCCATGGGTAAATCCTTATGATGAAAGAGTAAATCTCGAACCAAAGTGGATTTACCGGTACGACGGCGACCAATAAACACCGCGACCGCATCTTGTGGAATGGATTTCATAACAAACTTCCGGAGATTGACATTCACACCACCTTGTGTTGCCATTCGATTTCTACTACCGTATCGTGATTTGTCGCGCGCTTTAGAAACACGTTTGTAAGTCTTCCAACCAAGAAGATGAGAGGAGTACTGAAGCACCTTCAGAGAGATCCTTGTCGTGCTCACGAGATTTCGGATCATGAACGATCGACGTTTTCAAATTATTCCCATCTTCAACGTTATTTTCCTGCACTTGATTTATTTACGATTCCTGATTCTGCCCTCTCTCACAAAAATATGGAGCTCCCTACCCAATATCAAATCGATCAATGGATTTCCTCCTCCAAGCCTCGATTTTGGAGTGCTACGCGCCGAGTTGCTGGATCGGACCAAAGTATTCCATCGGAACCATGCCATGTTTTCACCAAAATTGTTCATTTATTAAATCCAATCGATATGATTAAAGAGAAATATGTCTGTCCCGATCATCCTCTCCTTCCACAAAGTGAAAAGACTTGGAAGAATACCCTGCTCAAACTTCACAGTCATAACAATCAGGCCTACGTAGATGCGGTGGCAAACTTTGTACTTAGTCGATTTCGTGAATTGGATTTAACACCTCATTGTATTCTATCCTATGGATCCTTCACAGGAATCAGTGAGAGTTATCAATTCAATATTTCAGGTGAATATGACAGTTATCGCCAATGTCGTTGGTTCTGGAAAGGGATGCAATCCCATAGTGCACGTCTGACTGTGTCCCATCCTAAGATCGATCGAAAGGACATTCCTCATTTTGACGAGTTTTACCGAGACATAACCACCTGTCCTTTTGATGATGATGAGTCAGATGTCGAGCTTGAGCTTCTTCCCATCGATGAAGTGGTTGACCATAGTGATATTGAATCCGTAGATTCCTATAGTTTTGATACGATCGATGAATCAGCCGAAAATTCTTCAAATATCTTTGAGATCAATAAGGCCATCACCAAACGAACCTCTCTAAAGCGTGATTCTAGCCGATCTCCATCTCCTTCTGAATCCGAATCTGGGTCCGAATCTGGCTCGGAATCAGGGTCCGAATCAGATTATGATTCAGAGTCCGATGTTCCTGAACTCGATATTTGTCTTCAGATTCCAAATATGCCTATTATTATGATTGCTCAAGAGGCTCAGGAGGGTGTTATGGATGATTTATTGGATGAAGATGAAATTGACGGATTCGAACGCGAATCACAAGGTTGGGAGGCACGCTGGATTGCATGGATGTTTCAAGTCGTATCCGCACTAACATTTCTACAGAGCGCAATTTGCTTTACTCATAACGATCTTCATTCCAACAATATTCTTTGGAGAAGGACAGATAAGAAGTTTTTGTTCTATCGCAAGAAGGATGGATCGGTCTGGCGTGTCCCTACATTTGGAAAAATCTTTACCATTATTGATTTTGGACGTTCCATTTTTCGATTAGGAAAACGTCTTTGGGTTTCAGATGATCACTGGCCGGATCAAGATGCAGGCGATCAATATAATTTCGGTCCTTTTTTTGATCATACCAAACCAAAAGTTCAGCCCAATCCATCCTTTGATCTATGTCGTCTATCGGTAAGTCTCATTGATGGTCTCTTTGATGAAGCACCGCCTAAGAAGAAAGGTAAGGGTGTATCCGTTATGAGCGAAGAAGATGGATGGAAAGTATACGAAACACGTTCTCCTTTGTATAATTTATTATGGAGTTGGACCGTAGATGATCAGGGTAAAACCGTATATGAAAATGAAAGAGGGGATGAGAAGTATGAAGGGTTTGAACTGTACATTCGAATTGCGCAGGATGTTCATGGCGCGGTTCCAAAAGATCAACTTCATCGCCCCGTATTCCAGCAATTTGTTTGGAAGAACAATGTTCCAAAAGAGGAAAAGGTATATTCCCTAGGAGTATAGAGTGCAAATTGTATCATATTTTGATGTGTATTATGTCATACACATCAAAATAGAAAAGAAGATGAATTCTTTAATTGGTTCCACAGCACACGCTTCCATCTTTTGGAAGAGGGTTGCATGGACATCCGTTGTTGACCGCGGTGCAACCACCGTCCTGCTTACGAAACTCTTTCATGGTTCCCACCTTTACCGTATTGATGATGGATTGATCATAAATTCCCAATCGAGACGAATAACCCGAAGATGGTTGTGAAGAATTCTGGATACGATTGATAAAATCGCCTGATTGTGCTTTATTCATACGACGCTGGGTAATCTGCGAAGCATCATAGATCGTCGTCGGCATTTCTATCTCCATCCCATAATTTATTTTACCGTCCTGCCAAACGTGGAGGGCCCACTTGTAAATCCACCTCGTCGGCCTGCATATTCGGAAACCCATCGGTTAAGCCGGATGGAAGAGATAAAACAGGAAACACATCGGGAACGAGAACTCCCGTAAAGGCAATTAAAATGGATCCACTAATGAAATCTTGTAAGAATTGAATATTTTTATACTCTTTATCCTTATACTTTGCACCAATGAAGCTGAGAATGATAAAGACGATTCCTCCCACGAGCATCCATGGGAACCAGACGGGCATCATTTGCTGTTCGTTGGATAAAAACACACCTCTCTTGTCCGCAGTTAGGAAAGTGTTTCATATTCATCCATATCGAGTGATTCCGATGCTTCTGCCGAATCCAATGAATCAAAATCTACCCCGTCCGATAAGGAAGTTCCTGTCTCCTCCATGATTTCGAGAACCGGAGAGATCTCATTCTTAGAATCATCCTCCTCGGCATCTTGAATCATGTCGGAATCATCCGATGCATCCGAAGAGAAGAGTGAATTAAAGGGTCCAAAACTAACCTTTGGTTTATCATCAATTACAATCACTTGCGGAACAGCCGGTTTTTCAGGAGTCAATGCGGTCGACAATGTTTCCTGTAGAGATTCAATGAAGGATGGTTCCTCTTTCTTCGGAGGTTCCTCTTTTACAGCTTCCATCGGTTCCTCTTTTGGAGGAGGGACCTCTTCTGTTGGAAGAGCGATTTCAGGAGGGACAGCAATTTCTTCCTTCTTCTCTTCTTGTACGTCTTCTTCATCACTATCTTCTTTTGAATCTTGAGACACAAAATCCTTCAAGATCGATTTAACAGGTACCAAACTTCGGATGGCTTGCATGATGCCTTCATTCAAAATCGTTTCGATGGTTCGATAGTTTTGTTGTTTTTCAATTCCGGGAATTCCATCTCGAAAAAGATAGGTACTTCCCCAAAGAAGTTTTGAGGTTTCACAAAGTACTTTAAATAAGAAATGGTCTACTTTTGGGATGTTGATCTCCACTTTCTTGTTATTGGAGGAAAGACGAATGGCGGTAAGAACTTTGGTATGAGCAATAAAGACAGCCGTAAGGAGATCTTCCATGTAATCACATCCACAATTGGTATGAATATGTTGAATCTCTTGACGAACACGCTCCATGTTCCAATCATGAATGTCGTTCAAATATGTCTGGAATTGCCAGAGTGCTCGTTTGGGTTCATTGATGGTTGCTTGTTTGGCCTTCTCTAGCAAATCGACAAAGAATTGAAAATAGGCGGGAACCAAAAAGACACAAAGTTGTTTGGTATATTCGGTGCGCGCATCGGAGTAGACCGAAAGGACGGAATCTCGGTTCATTCTTCTTCCTTATGGGGTGTTGTCGAGACCTCAACGAACGCACTATCCAACGTGGATCCCAAAAATGCCCATAGCGAACCGGCAACCTCCGTACATTTCCCGTAGTCTTTGAGAACCGATTCTTTTTTCAACAATGAATGAATAAATCGTTCTGGATGATATCCTTGTTTAATATATGAAAGAAGATGATGTGAAGATAAACGGTTTATTTCATCTTTCTCTTCTTGATCGTGGGATAACAACTGTTTCCAAATCTCTGGATAGTGAAGTTGTAGATGGGCACATTGTTTTGCACGTCGATAGGAATATTCGTTTCGTTTCATATATGATTTGATCTCTTCCATATTAATTCCACGAAAGTTCTGAAGATAAAGATCAAGGTCTTCCCATGATGGAGAACGAATTCTCTTGATTCGACAACGAGATCGTATGGGCTCTTGAAGACGACCTGCATCACGGCACTCCAAAATGAAAAGAACATCAGATGCATGGGTTTCCAAAATTCGGCGTAAAAAAGCTTGTGCTTCAGGCGTCAAATCGTCGGCCCCTTCTAACCATAAAATGGCGGGTTCCGTTCGGCGGGCCCAGATGTGCAATTTCTGTCGACCATCTCGAAGGGTTCGATCTTTTCGACACGGACAAACAAACAATTGCTTTCCAATTTGTTCCGCATACTTCTGAATCCAATAACTTTTACCGCATCCAGGAGAACCTGTTAGAATGATAGGTGTATGGTCCATTATGGATCATAATATATCATATGTTTATGTTCTTACTTGGAACGAAGCAGGGATCGAACCGATAGACTGCATACTACCGCCGCACCACCAACAACCACACCATACAAAAACTGCTCATATCGTGTCATCCAATTTTTGGCTTGTTCTGAAACGCTCTGTGAAGACTCCTCCGAACCATGCTCTGATGCCTCATTCGAAGACTCGCTCGAAGAATCATCCTGTGATGCCTGCTCCGAAGCTACTTCATTGACTTGCTCTTCCGTCGTTTGGTCTAGTTCACGTACTTCGTTAGACATCTTTACTTTACTTGAAGTCATTGGTCTTTAGTATCCTTTGTCTTTTGAAGAATTGCTACAAAAATTCCATTATGCCACGCCTTTTGAGCTGGACTTCCAAAAATAACATCACGATCATCATACGTGGTACGGATCTCTTTGCTGTAAAGTGTTTTCAGTTTCAAATGATCAAATGATTCAAGTGTTCCCTCACGAACATGTCTCCAGTTCCAATCATCAACAATAAAGATAAATGTATCATCCAAACAATCGTAAAAATGAGTTAGAGCACGACCGTGATTCTCCTTGGAATGCTCTCCGTCATACATATAAATGTTGAAAGAAGGCAATGACTCTACATCGACTTGATAACAATCCTTCTCAATGAAAATGGCATAATTATCACCCTTATATTTCTTAAAATTCTGAATAAATTCTCCCTTGGGTCCACCGAACTGACTCCAATTATCAATGCATACCACTTTCGCATGATTGCCACACATCGCCGAACAAACCGATGAGCCCTTCCATGTACCAATTTCAAGATATCGCGCATCCTCCCGATTTAGCAAATTATTATAGAAATGACGAGTCTTGATTCCTGACATGCCCTCCATATTGATAATCTCCTCTGTTATTTTGGAACGTCCCTTCTCTGCATCTTCAAAGGCACGTTCGACGTGCTCTTGAAGGCTAGTCATCTAGCAAGAAAGATTGATTGGTATTTAAATTGGTTTATTGTGAAGAAAGAAACTTGCGATAATCTCGAATGGCAGCCTCATCGATCTCTGCATTCTTACGCAGACTTTGCATCAATGGATTATTATCCACTGCTTCCACTGCAGTATATGTATTGCGTTCGCGACTAACATCCAAATTAAGAGGAACACGATATTCGACACGACCAATGTCTCCCACGCCAGGGGTGATGTCCATGGAGCGATTCACCGCCAAGGCGCGATCATTAATAATGTCCGTATCAAGCTTCTTCGAAAGTTGGCGACCTGGATCTCCATTAAAGGTGGCGGTATTGCCCGCACCCGCAATCGGTTTACGACCCTTCGCGATTTGTTCCTTGTTTGGATTGGTGCGCATGTTATACGCAGCAGATACATCCATAGAATCGCTCCAAGCACCGTTTCCTCCTGGACCGGTCCAGGACATATTCGCCGAAAGCTGAGCCTTTTGCGTGTTCTTTGCTACATCATCGGGGTCATATACCTTCAGACGTTCTGGAGCCGACGCTGCCGCCATAATACCCATGCGATCCAGATAGATAGTCGATTCCTTGACGGTGGTACGAGCAATGTCAGTTGGATCCCATACAGTAATGGCAGATGCACGATCCGCAAAGTTGATGGGTGTTCCTGTCATGCGAATGTTTCCAACAGTTTCACTACGACGGGTCGGTCGCGAGTCATCATTGTATCGAGACATTCCCAATCCATTTTCAGCCGGAACCGCATTAAGAGCCATAACACGCTCCGAAGTCTCATTACGCTCGTTCGGACGAATCTCAATGGATGATTTTCCGTAATCGGCCTTGTCTCCATCGGTATCTTTGGTATAGTATCCTGTCATGTCTGCATTACGATAACCAGCACCTCCATATTGCTGTCCCATTGGCGTACGATAGGAACCCGTCACATAACTCTCTCCGAAATCCTGAGAGGAGGCAACACCTTCATACTCAACAGAGGTTTCTGGACGTGTGGTATGAGGCATAATTTGTGTGGAGCGAACGGTATCCTTGATCAGATCACCCGTTGTAACAAAGAAGCGCTCACCAGTTTCATCAATGTAAAACGTATCGGGCTTATACTTACGAACCTCACCCAAATCCTTTGTCTCTGCATTTACACCAATAAAATGTCCTCCTGGAATCATGGGTGTATCATAGGTTTCCTTTGGATTAGAAAGAACACGCAATTCATTGGTGTCCTTTGGACGCATGATCTCATTGATTTCCAATTGTTGAAATCCACCCTTTCCTGCAACGCCGAATTTATCTCCTAGGCCTGCACCCACTTTAGTCGGTTCAAAGGGTCGTTCTCCGTTGCGTACCACGGGTGCCTGGCTTGAAATGCGAGACTGGAAGAAATCGGTATTATCCTCCATTCCGTATGGATTACCATATGGGGCACGAGAGGTTTCAAACATGTTTTCGACTTCTTTCTTTCTCATCTGCGTCGAACCATTTCCATTGTACATGTCGAGTACACCGGTGTTAGCTTGAGGGGCCATGTTTTGCTTAATGCGGCCACCATAGAAGGGTTGCATGTTATTGTGTTTAAATTCAGAAGAAGCGATGCGTTGACCCGAAAGGGGGCTGATAACGTAATCACTGTCCATGTAATTGGGACTGGATTCCATTCGATCAGAACGAAATTCTACTTGAGGGACATTGGATTCGATGGGGGAAGGGGATGGTCGGGTACCCGGGATGGATCTTGGGGCATAGGGTGGTTGATTCGATGCATATCCGAATGCCGTACCGTATGGGCCATTGCTTGGTTCGGATGGATAGGTTTGTCCATTTGGCATTTGATACATCAAATCTAGTTCAGGTCCAAACCCAGTTGCCGCGGCACCTTTTGGTGCAAGGGTAAGAGGGTCGGAAGGAGGACCACGCGCAGCGGGCGCAAATCCCTCATGAATATCATTCCGTGTAGGAAGAAGAGGATATCGTTGTTCAGCAGGAGGATTCGTTTGTGCAGGGCCTCTCTCTACACTAGAAGCGACAGGGGTTGGTTTCTTTTGGCCCGTTTTGGAGACCACAAATCCCAAACCCAAAAGACCAGCGAGGGCGGCGATTTCCATACTACAAGTTTCTACCTTTAATTTTTTTATACCAAACGAATGATTTTGGTATGCAGACTCGTTCACTAGAACATAAACCATCCACCCCATTAACATCAGAATGTCGATTCAATTGACAAAGGAACAACTAGATTCCTATGTGTTATCGGATGGAACTACCATCATGACCACCGTAACCAATCATGGCTATTTGTTATATACTCTCAATATGCTGAAAAGCTTGAAACCGTTTGGCCTCGATCATAGGATGTTGATTCTCTGTTTGGATCGAAGAGGGGCAGACATTCTTGAGAAAAAAGGATATCGTGTGGTATGCATCGATCATTCCATTGCACGATTTTGTCCATGGAATACCAAAGGATACGATCAGATTTGCTACTTAAAAATGGAGTTGGTTTATCGTATCCTTTCTTGTAATAAGAACGTTCTGTTAGTGGATGGTGATATTGTGTTCTTACAAGACCCTATGAGGGATGTATTAACATGGCAAAACGAGAAGGGAGAGGTTTGGATTCAAAATGACGCGCAGACCAATCAGGATACAACCAATTTGTGTACAGGCTATCTTTATCTACGTTCTAGTCCTCGCATGATTCGATTATATGACTGTGTATCTTCTGCCGGTCAGGAAAAATACAAATCATGTGCATTTGATAACAATGATCAAACCTATTTTAATCAATATGTCAAGCCGTATTGTAAAGTGAACGCTCTTCCAGTGGAACAATATCCGAATGGAAAAATGTTTTATGATCATTTGAAATCGGTTCAACCCGATATGATTTTAGTTCATTTTAACTGGGTAAAGGGACATCTCAAAATGGCAAAAATGAAAGAACACCGATTATGGCTATTAACCGATGAAGAAGAATATTAATCTTGTACGACCGTTAATGTATATGGCGTAACTTGTATTTCATGATAGGGTTCTTGTAGAACCGGACGATCACGTCCTGATGAAAAACAGGATACGATACAGTCGAGACACGCGTACCACATACTTTTATCGCATATGTTTCTCGTGGCCCAACTCCGCAATGGATGGTTGTTGAAAGGGAGTATAGCATGCCTTTTTACGATGAGTATTGTATTTCTCTTTATCCATCTCACGAGACGGAATAAAAAAGTCGAAGGGTGTTTCAAATGTTTCCTGAGGATTATGAAACAAGGTATCCCATCGATTCCAGCCGGTAGCGCGAAGTGTACAGGGTGGATCGACCAAACGAGCAAAGGTTAAGGGAACATTCTCATCTTGGGCATGTTGAAGGCGTGTTTGATTGTTTCGATTCGAGTCGGGATGATATTGGACCGCATCACAACGAATTTTGGTTCCGAGACGATCAATTCCTTTCAGATCCGATTCTACATCCGTCTTCCATTCTCCCTCCACCCAAGAATTGCCTGAACGCTGAATACGACTTGTGGGGGCAACAGGAAAAGTTGTCGGACAGTTTGCAGCGGGAGGATTTAAATAATATCGACTTGCATAGGAAGTAATGCGCATATCATCCACTTGATGAAATGGATCATTTCTCAATCGGGTTAATGCCTGTTGGGTGCAGGGGAGCGCCATTCTTCTTACCATGCTTAATATTTTTCAGGCTTCTGACAAACTTCATTCACCATCGGCAATGGGGCAGTGACCGATGGATAGGCCATCATCTGATAAGCCGGTAAATGATGTTTCTCTACGTGAATCTTTAATGCTACTTTTGTATTTTCGCGAACAATCTCTTTTTCAGATACACGAGGAGGTTGATATTGTCGAGAGGGGCAAAAGGTATTCGGGATATTGATTCTTCGTAGATCCGACTCCAAATCGATCTGATTTCCTTTAATGAGACTGACTTCATTTCCTCCTACCAATCCAAGCATATGGCGATGTGGTAAAGGGTGGACTTCTTGTGAGGGTAGATCATCGTAATGTTGTGGATTTTCTTTCTTTTCCCAATGCGAAGAAAGGAGTGGACCGTATGCTTCTGATAAATTGCTCAAATAGATGGACATTCTATTCGATCGATGTAAATTAATTTATGAAAATTGACGGGTCGGCGAGTGTATGATTTAATCGACACATCATGCCGCATTTAATTCTCTCCCTGGATGGAAACATTGGTGCTGGAAAATCCACGCTTCTTGCTGAAATTCGTCGCGCACTTCCCGAAATTCATGTCGTGGATGAACCGGTGGGTCAATGGACATCTCTCATTCATTCGAACGGAAAGAACTTGTTGGAGCTCTTTTATGAAGATAAAAAGCGTTGGGCCTACACCTTTCAAAACTGCGCCATTTTAACCCGTCTTAAAAATATCAAAGACGCAGTAGAGAGTTTGGATCCCAATCAATTCAATGTTATTCTTACCGAACGTTCTGTATTAACCGATAAATATGTCTTTGCACAAATGCTTCGCGATGCAGGTGATATTGACCCATTAGAGTGGGAATTGTATGACAGCTGGTTTACTATCTTTAGCACCCAACATCGCGTAAACGGCATCGTTTACCTTTCCACGAGCTCCATGACTTCCAAGGACCGCATTCATATTCGTAATCGACAAGGAGAAGATCGAATTCAATTGGATTATCTCGATGCATTAGATCGTCAACATAAAAAATGGATTGAGGAAACGGATCTCCCTGTTCTTACTCTTTCCACTGAACCAGGTGCTTCATTAGAGGACAACCTGAAACAAATCAAACAATTCATCGACACTCTTCGCAATGATTGCATGTATGATATGACTAAACTATAACTTGGGCGCCTAAATTACCTTGATAATGAGACCGTTGGGCAACGGATTTTTGATGTAAATTGGCTTGACCCACCGACTGATGCAATTGATGCATGGATTGTTTTCTATTCTTAACAGAAAGTGAGTTCATGAGAAGATCTCTTTCCAATTTCTCCATTTTTTCATAGGACAGAGTTTTTGATCGTAGACGTTTCTCTTCTTCGATTCTTGCCTTTTCCATACGACGTTCTTCTTGAAGTCTTTCCTTTTCCATACGACGTTCTTCTTGACGTTGACGACGCTCTTCTTCGCGTTGACGGCGTACTTCTAGTGCATGCTCCTTCAATGCTTGTCTTTCTACCCGTTTCTGTTCGGCTTCTGCTCGTTTCTGTTCGGCTTCTGCCCTTTTTTCTTCTTGAAGTTGACGGCGAGCAAGTTGAAGTTCTTTCTTGTGTTCCTGATGCGCACGCCGGGTTGCATTGCGTTCATTACGTAGCTGTCGTGCCACATTTTGCTTTTCCTGCATTGCGCGTCGAGTTGCATTTTGCTTTGCACGGTGATGAGCACGGTATCGCTCAATAAAATTACGACGTGTTCGATGCGACATTTGTCGCACTCGATGTTTTAAGGCGTTGCGCCTTGTATGACTATTTGTCATCTTCTACATGGATCAAAGGAAATATGATAATAATCCAAAAAAAATGGATTATTATTCTATATAAAACCAAAATGATCTTAGCAATTGACATCACGGAGATACGAACGAGAGGGGATTCCACCATGCATCCATCCTGCCGCGGCAACCTCGGGGATCAAGTTCTTTGGATTTTGGACATTGTTCTTCAAAACAGGGATCATCGGGGTGTACTGCTGAGAGAAGAATTGCTCCGTCACCGTACCGCATTCCTTGCCCATACGCACTTGTTCCGAGTGAAGCAAGAGACTCTCAACATCGCGAGATGGATTGCCTCCCTGCATGAAGGGAACCGTAAGGAAGGGACGAGCCTGTGGGCGAATCTGGCAGCGATTGTTCTTAAAAGCAATTTGATTACGAAGTACAGAATCGGCATCAATGGCGGCATTATTGAATCCAAATCCTTCACGGGGGTAGAGGAGAAGCTGGTCCGAAGCAACGGGGTTCACGCCGGTGGCTTTTGGAACCAAATTGGTAGTCATATAACGTCCTGGGCCAACCGATTGGGAATAAAACGATTGGATGCCACAAAGGTCATCTCTAGAATGCGTTAATCGGTTAATCTCCATGATCTCTACACGAATGAGTTATAAAAAATATCGAGACAACCCGATGACACGCCAGCCTTCAGATTATACAAACTTATCAAATCCCTTTTCAATAATGTACTCATTCATATTCTTTGTTTTCATTCCTTGATTACAAGTCTTACATATTGGGCGTAGATTCGTTATGTCATCGCTTCCACCGTCTGCCCGTGATAGAATATGTCCCATATCAAAGTTTGACTGTGTCATCCATAACGTTCTGCAGCATAGACATTTATGCTTAAATACATCCTCTGCAATATGATGCGCCCAAACCGTGCGTCGATCGCATACTCCACCAATTTCTGGCTTTTTCTTTGGAGGATCTTCTGGTTTGGGATCTGGCTCAGATTCCTGTTTTGGTTTTTGCTTCGGATTGATCCCACCGTTGATTTCATACATCTTCTCTAAGAACAAGGCGTGGTTTGGGCAATCCTCTCGAAAGGAAACCTTTGTAGTAGATGGCGTAGGAAGCTGATCAAATTCATCCGAGGAAGACTCGAAATTTACAAATCCGATCAGTCCGTTGAAATCGTTATGGGGGCCTTCCTTTCCACGATACAATTGCCAAATTGGCCGAGGTTCAATCATTCTGCCGGAAAGTGAAAGGTGTACACGTGCCCAATGCTGATTCTTTTGTCCATATCGTGGAAACTCTTTTTTGAGTGGAAAGGCTGTATTTCCTTTTGCTAGAACACGATACAATGTATATGACATTGTACCTTTATTAAAGGGATGAACGGCTCTATGTACGATTTCAGCATTTCCTGATTCTAACTCTTTCTGTACGCACTCTTCAAATGTGGTCCATTTGTTCTCTGTTGATGATTCAAATATACGTGTTTCTCCCTCCTTGACTTCTAGAGTAAATGTTGTCTTGTCAAAATGAGCTCGAGAATATCTGGTTCGGTATAACTCTTTGATGGTATCAAATATATCTTGTGGAGTCTGTATATTCCCCAATCTTGATCGATCAAACTCGATCATCCATTCGAATCCTCCCTCTGGTAATGTTATTGTGTCTTCATGATCAACTGTAATTCTCTGATCTGGTCCAATAAATGGAGCCTCCATCATATAAAGAGGAGAGGTCCCTTTTGGATATCGATTCCTCCAAATTGCCTTCCATTTTGCAGTTGGATAATCTGGACATAATTTGGCAAGCATCGTTCTAGAACCACGCCCATACCGATTATTGATACTCGTGGAGGATTTACTACCCATCGAACGCAAACGATCAATTCCACGATAATCCGGGCCAATCCCATTATCTGTCATACGCAATCGTGCTTTGGATTCAGGTAGAAGCTCAAGCAATGTACTGCTTTTAGATGCTTGACCCTGTGAGATAGAATTGTCGGGCGCCTCTGGAAGAACAAGAAATAGCTCTGGAAAATCTTGAGTGTATGGTAGTTTTTCCCCTGCAATTGCACGCCATTGTCCATGGATTTCGTTATTCATAGTTGCGATGGACAACATGGCCATTGCAAATATCAAATTTTATGAAATCGCATTTATGAAATCATGATTACTCAATCAGCTCCATATTCGACAGCTCCTTCAAATAGCGTTTGGAGCAGGTTTCCACCAGAAGACCATTTGCATACACACCATAATTCATGTAGATGTCATCGTGCTCCAGTGCGATATGATAAATGGTATGGTGTCCCGCTTTCTCATACACGGTTGCACGCGGATCAATACATGCTGGTAAACGTGCCTTTCCATCCGTAAGATAGATTCTACCAAGAAGCTCTGTTACCGCGGAACGCTGTTCCTGATCCACAAAACGATCCACCAGAACCGCATGACAACCTGTTATGACCAACTCCTCTGTGAGTTCAGGGTATTGATCGGAACGGCATACGTAGAGCTGATCCTTAATACGCTCCGAATTGCATGCATGATACATCTGACGCTTGCCAATCATGTTAATTGGTTTCAAACCATGTACATATGTCTCCACCAAATCACCCTTTCGAAGATCCTGGATGGCACGATATCCTTTGTCTGTCAAAATCATTGATCCTTCTTTGAAGCAAACCACGGAGTTTGATCCAGGGCGTCCTGAAAGAAGAGTAAAGGTATATACAAATCCGCTATGACCGTCTACGTATCCAACATTTGAATTGGTAGCACCATACATATTATAATCTCCTTGAGTTGATCCATACAAATAGGGAAAACTAGTTACATTACAACCACCACCATCAAAACAGAGCCATCCTGGGTAATAGAGATAGGTCGGTCCTCCATTATAACCGGACGATCGGATATCAACGGTTGGATTAGTTGAATCATAAAATTGTTGAACAATATGAGTTGAATTATCTACGCTAAAAAATCCATTAAACACCGTTTGATTACTCGATGCTAACTGAATCGAATACCAAGACAACGACATATATTAATTAATGATACTATTTTTTTAAATAATATCATTAACTCATTATTGATTGATGTGAAATTTACATTGAATCGGACATCCATGGAATGTGTCCATCGGTTCCACTCATACATACCTCGCGTCCTCCCTCCTTGCACGTCTTACCTGGAATCTTGTACAACCAGTCAGCAAAGGAGCCCTGATCATTTGGCACCGTAGTGGAGGGCTGTGTCACAAATTGTCGTTGTCCCTGACTCTTTCCAAAGACATCGGTGGGATCCGAAAACCATTGAACTCGAAAGAAGTCATCCATGGTTTGTTTTACAGTAGCATGATCAACAGGCGCCGCCTCTGGACGATGAGGATTATATTTCATCTCATCCACCAATACATTCATAAACAGATTTCGAGAGGACGGTGGTGTATAATCAGGAAGAGCCGGTCCAGAATAAGGATGAGCATCCACTTCCACTTGTCCCATCGGAGATGGGGATGGTTGTACACTTCCTACTGCCGATCCTCCATTCACAAAATGTTCTTTCAAAGGTGCCTGATATGCTCCTACTGGATCCACCGTAGCAGTATAGGGCAACGTATGATAATCATCAATTGGTGTTCCTGATGGTGAGGAAGGCTCATGATATACTTTCTTGATTGGCATAACCGGATGAGGGGTCGTCATCACAATCGCAAACGCAGTTATGCCACCGAATAAAACAGCGACCATCAACGCGGATAGACCACCAATTACACTGGCAATCATTCCCAAAAAGAGAGACAATATAACGATCCGGGTAATAAAATTCCATTTTGAATGATGACAAGTTGGTTGATATTGTAATCGAAATTCCCTAAAAAGGACCGATAGATCCTTCCAAAAAGGGGGTTCGCATCCTTTCTTATCAGTCATTCCCTATCCCGTATCAACTTTATTTCTTTTTGTTGCCAGCTCCACTCGTAGCTTGTTGTTTCTTTTCGAGCTTCTTTCTTAACCGGTCGCGGACAGTGGCAAGTCGTGCACTTCCCTCCTTTCCTGCAGCACGAGCAATGTCCATATCCTCCATTCCAAAAGCACTCTTGAGTCCGCCCATCATATCCACAAAACTAGAATTGCCGGCAAACTCCTTCATGAGTTCTTCAGCCTCACGAGCAATCTCCTGGGGACGAATGGCACCCGATTGTACCTTCTGCTGAAGACGCTTTCCGATTTTGGCAATGGTCTTCTGAATAATTCCAGGATTGCTGGTAAAGGTCGACACCAAAATGTTAAATGCCCGGGACGGATCTTTTTCGCAATCCTTTAACATTTCAGGACTGATTCCGAGATCCTCTGGCGTAATGTCCTTTACCAATTCCTGTGCCAGCTTGGCCAAATGACCCTTCAAGAATCGTTCAGGGAGCTTGGGAATTCCGTTCTCAAACATTCCCTTCAGATCGGGTCCCTTTTCATCCGAGGAGGCATTTGATCCATCTCCTGGTTGAAAGAACATCATAAACTTTTTAATAATGGAGGCAAAGTCTACACTTTCCAATTTCTTCTTCATCTCATTCATGGCCTCTTCCATCCATTCTGGTTTGGCATTGTCTCCAAACCCAGCCTCCATGAAACAACAGATGGATACAATACGTACATGTTCCCAAATGGCCTTCTTTGTATTTTCGGAAAGAGTGGTCCATACCTGATCTTCGACAACAACGCCAGGCAGAATGGTTCCTGGATTCTTGGTATGATCGTCTTGACCACCCAATGTATTGGCTACTTTGACCTCTTGATGAAATCGATTTAAGCGAGAAGCAGGATCCAATGCAGCCGCCGCTTGAATTTGCGCCGTATATTCGGGAAGGGCACCCAATACATCCTCCACGAATTCTGCATATTTTGACTGAAAGACAGATGGATCTTCGTTTGCTGCGGCCATTTCTTCTTAGGCGTTATGAAAAACCCTTTACATTCTACCACACACTCAATGCGCCGTGGCCTTTTCGCACAGAATGCAAAGAACTTTGAGGTATTGCCAAATGACATCTTGATTTTTAGGGCCCATTGTATCCCAATACTTATCAAAGATCGAAAGTGCCGAAATCATTTCATTGAATTCGCTTGAAATCTTTCGTTGTGCGATTTGACGAAACAGAACAGCATTTCTCTCATAGATTGCCGTGGAGCATTCTTTGTAGACGTGTTCCACAAAGAGATCAAGAATCAGCCGTGGATTGATCTTTTTTGCTCCTTTAATCGCCTCTGTTCCCATTTTGATTTCCTTGTCTTCCGGAAAAGTGGAGCAAAGCTCATCAAATAAGTTGACAAGTTGTGTGTTAAATGCACTCAGAAGCGACATTTCCTATTGAATCTACGGATCAATATCTTTAGATTACTGACGAGCAACTCGTTGGGGGATTCCGATATCACGTGATGCTTTGTATTGTTCCATTTGCTGATCGAGAAGTTGTTCCTTCTTGCTACGTTTGGCATTTGAATCCGTGGTTTGAAAATTGGATGCTTCTCGTGTGCTTACTGCATCGCCTCCACCCAAGTAGGTAAAGTTATGTTTCATCGTCATTCCACCATTTCCCTGTGCAGACGTATCGGCACCGATAAATGAATAACTGTCTCCGTAGTTTCCACCCATCTCTGAATCCAAATATGGTTCGGGTTCTGATGGGGCCTGCATTTGAGATCCGCTATTGTTAGAACCACCCTTAGAACCACCTCCTTCTTTCATCTTTCTCTCATATAACCAATTCATGACATCGCTATTGGTTCGTGGCTCGGGCTCACCCGAAATGACCAGTGTCGGGGTCTGTTTCAACCAGCTCGGAAGAGCAGGACGGTTCTGGCCCGGATCGACACAAATAAAGCGGAATTCACTTGAATAGTTTGTTTTTGAGATTTCTTCGACAAATACTTTTGACCACTCACACCGATTTGAATAGAAACAAATATGAATGGGGGCAGGTCGGCTCATCCTTTTCTTCTCTACGAACGAATCAGAAACAGCTTGAACGCAGAATCGTAAAATTTGATGCCGATGAGATCGGAGGATAAGATAGAATGAATCCCATACAATTCTCTGAACTCCAAAAGCATGACGACGGTCGTACGTACACCTTCAAGATGGTGAACAGCCACGTAACCTACGCCAATACATTACGACGTCTTATCCTAACAGGCGTAGAAACCGTTGCATTTCGTGCGGACATGACCTCGACTGGAACCACGACCGATGTTTCCGTCAAACGAAATGATACTCCGATGACCAATGAAATGTTAGCAGACCGGATTGGTCTTCTTCCCATCCATGTTACGGACCCTCAACACTGGAACAGTGAACAATTCCTCTTCACGCTGAAAGTGGATGGAGACAAAGACCGAGTACGTTATGTGACCTCGGCTGACTTTAAAATTCAAGCGGTGTTGGGACCGGATGACGATGAGAAAGAAATCCCCACGGAACGATTCTTTCCTAAAAATCCTATCACCGGTCAAACTTGTTTGATTGCTGCCCTTCAGCCAGGAGTCGGAACCAATCAGCAAAGCATTGAAATTGTTGCCAAAGCAACAAAAGGAACCGGTCGTGAACATGCTAGGTTTTCACCGGTTTCGCAATGTTCTTACGAATATACACTGGATAAGGATCCTCAACGCCTTGATGAAATGTTCATGAAATGGCTAGCAGTGGCGAAGAAGGCAGTGAATGTGGATAAGGCATCCGAACGTTATGCAGAACTCAAGAGGGAGTTTGATACCATGCAACGAAAGCGATGTTTCCTTCTCAATCAAAAGGGCGAACCTTTCAGCTTTGACTTTACAGTAGAATCGGTAGGTGTACTGGATGTATCCTACATTGTGGAGCGTGCCTGTGAGGTTGCTGAAAACATCTGTCTCCGATACGTGAATTTGGATAAGGGTGATCTACCAGATGACATTTCACTCTCTACTGCCGATTCTCGTGTGATCGGATATGATTTCCTCTTTCGAGGCCATGATCATACACTTGGAAATTTGTTTCAAACCTGGATGGTTGAGAACTTGATTGAAACCGCAAATCCGAGCATTACCTATGTAGGTTATTCTGTTCCTCATCCTCTCCGCGATGAAATGATTCTACGTGTAGGAGTGGAAGATGGAAAAGAAGGATCCGCACGAGCCGCCGTTGCCGCCGCCGCAAGTGGATGTCAGGAACTCTTTCGAAATCTTCGAATGGAATGGCGAAAATTAATGGGAGCTCAACAACAAAGTGGTATTAAAGTCAACGTTCGTCGCCGAACCCCAATTGTAGGGGATCATTAATGAGTTGGCGTTTGAGTCTTATTAGAAAACATGACATACGACATGGTTGCTACACTCATACACAAATATGAAATCATAATAAGAATACTTTTCTGAATCGGCTCCTTTGAAAAAGTAGGAATCCAATCCATGATTGGACTAAAATAAAACCCAACCATTCCAAAAATAAGAATCATACGAAATACTATTTTTTCCTTGCTCAGCTCTTCTGGAAATAATCTTTCTTCAAATACCATTCCAATCAAAAGTACTCCCAATGCAAGAAGAGTTAAAATGATTTTTAAAAGAGCATTCTCTCCTGCCAAAGGGAAATAGAGAAGAGTTAATATCGCTGCAACAGGAATAAGAGATTTCCAAAATGGCTGATCAATTCCTACATTGAAAAGAGTCAGGATAAAACAAGAAAATGAAAAATAGAAATCGTTTTGTGCGGTTAATATAAACAATACAATTAATACAGACTGTATACATTGTGAAATGACAGGAGATACAGAAATCATCCCATCCAATACATCATCGCATATCTTTGTATTGATTCCTAACAGGACTGGATACAAGGGATTCATTTCTAAATGCGTTTATGATTATAAATAATAAATTGAAATAATACATGCGGTTTATACGACACGTATCATTTCAATAGAAGAAGTGATTATACTCGGTTGAATAAAAACAATAAAATAGGATCTGCATGAGAACCAAGATTGACTCCATCGATATTATAGCTAGATAGAGTATTCTGATCGTGTAATACAATACGAGAACCCTGCAATGGAACAGATGAAGAGATAATCATTTTTTGTTGGCCTACCGTAATACTCGTATGAAGATCGCTATATTTTTGCTTAAGAGCAAGAACGGTTGCATTCGGATCCACCTCTATTTCTGTTAGGGCCCCTGCGTTATCCTGTAGGACAACATGAATGGTAGAAACGGTACTCATCTATCATACAGTTCATATTTTTTTTAGTTGTTCTCGTACCACATCAAAATGAAGGCCCGTTCGTTGTTCGATTTCATCGATCCACTCTTCGACTTCAGGAACGGTATCCCATTCATTCTCATCGATTTTCCATAAATTTGTTTTGATTTGATCATTTTCTTTCATGTGATTCGAAATCATAAACATAAGAGTAAGAATATCCTTTCCATTCATAATATCCAAAATATCATTTCGCCTAAACCGTTCCTGGTTCACTTCTGGAAATGAAAGATCGGTTGGGTAGGGAAGAAAAATATCGGTCAGAGAGGAAGACGTCTTCTGCAAAGAAAGAAAAGGGATAGTTTTAGTAAAATATGTACGCATGTATTTTCCAAACGGTCGTTCGAACCACCCTGCTCCAATTCCTTCCTCAATCTTTCTCCAAACTTCCTGATAGGCACGATGTGTCGTATCATATGCTTCATTAAATGCATTCCGATTTTCTTGTTGAAAATCTTCTTGTTGGTCTAACCAATCATCCGTCCATTGAAATAGAATTCCAACATGATTTCCCCAGATTCTCCAAAAGGTAGGATCCAATTCGGTACAGATTGCCACGGTTTCAGAAACCAATTCAAACAATACCCCTGTTTTGAGAGATGCCAATTCTACCAAGGTTCCCTTCTTTTCCATATCATACCATTGACCCATCATCAACCGTTGTAGTTTGGTTTTCATGAGATCATACCATACTTGTTTTTCAACATGAATCGGTCGATTCTTGGCCCAGATCATACGCGCCATGTGCATCAAATCATAACAGATCAAACCCGCTTTTTTTTGTCCAAAAACACGATGAAGACACGGTCGACCTCTTCGAAATTCGGCGTTGTCCATGTAGGGACTATCATCCATAACAAGACTCGTAGCATGAATGCATTCAATCACAAAGGCAAGTTCTCCACATACAGGTAGATCCGGAGAGAGATATTTCCATAGTTCACAGAAGAGTCGTGCGCGAATCTCTTTTCCACCCGTGAATAAGTATGTCCATGAATATTCTGCAATATCGCGTGGATGCGTTTCGAACCAGTATGATTTCCACGTATCATGGATATGGGATTTTTGTTCCTCCCACGCCATACTACTTTCATTCGGGTTTCTAGCGGATCGCAAATTACACATCCAGTGTTCTTCCATCCTCTGCAAAAACACAGTGGAGATCCAAATTCTCCATTTCTTTGAGACGACCGCCACACATGCGAACATATCGAGCAAAAGCAACTTCTGCCGATGGATAGTGTTCGATTTGAAATGGATTCCACCATAATAAAAATTTGGCACGTAGGGCATACATTCCTAAGATGCAATCAAATGGTTCAAACTTCAAACTATGCGATCCATAGAACTTGACAAAAGCATCATATTGCAACTCATGATTGAGAACCTCTTCAAAGAAGAAGGCAGAAGTGGCAGAGTATCGACCTGTCAGTTTGATGATCATATCGTCGGGTTGAATATGATAGTGTTCGATAACGGCTTGAAGATCCATTCGTTCCACCATTCCTTTATTAGAATATCCTCGATGATTGTGATCGGTATAGAGTACCGGAACAGAACGCCCATTATGCTGAAAATGGTCTAAACAGGTTTTCCTCGATCCATTATTTTCAACAATAATGGGATGGATAGAGGATGAAAGATATGCCAAGGTTTGTGTAATGGCAGATTGATATTCTTGTTCTCGTTGAGATAACCGGAACTCATATCGATTTTGAAGAGAGGTCGTAAAGATAAGATAAATCATTTCCGTTGTTCTATTTGAAGTGTCTGAAGAAGTTGTTTACACTCTGCAAACGCCAATCGGTTGCAGACATAGGCGTTATAAAAGTGCTTGTGATGATTTCCCCGATTCACAAATGTACTCTTGCAAAAACGACACTGTAGGGGTTTATCTCCTGTGATGGACTGTGTCAACAATTCATCCAAAAACATATGGATAGGAAGAGCGGGAGTTCCATACTCTTCATGATTTGGAAGTTCCATCCATCGTTTGCACATTTCTGTCATTCCATAATGCGACTCAAGATCCTCTTGGGTACGATATCGCTTGAAACACCCTGAACATTCGAACTTCTTATCCATCTTCGCTTTTGTCTTTGCATCGATCTCGATATCAAGATCTCCAATGATAGGCTTTCTTCTTTTGGGAGGTTCTTCCTTTACTTCTTCCTTGATAATTTCCTGTATGATAGGCCGTGGTTCTTCTTTGATTTCATCCGTCCCTCTTTTATGGCGTACCGTTTTATTGGATCGTTTACTACGATGATGATCTTCAAAGATCGAGATCATAGGAACCACCGCCGGTTCTGATCCAACACGGGTCTTTGAGGATAAACTGGATAGGAGAGTATAAAGACGCTGGTACTCTGTCGAGCTCGAATTTGTGCTCATTACGAATGATTACACGTCTCGATTTTAAACTTGTTTATTCGCGAAATTACTGTTCCTCGAAAATACATGTTCTTATCATACTATTATTAGTCTACCTCTTCTACCTTCGGTCCCTTAGGATTGGTTTGAACACCTGGGCTTACATTGACACCTGGACCCATATGGACACCCGCCGAATCTGCGCCAGGTGATCCCGCATTCTCATACATCTTTGTCATGATGGGACGGATCTTCTCCTCATAGGCCTTCTGCTTGTCTGAGTATGCCTCTTTCTCGTCATCGGGATGCGCATCGAGCCAATCGATTCCCTCCTGAACCCACCCCTCGACCTCCTTAACGGTTTCGGCACCAAGAGTCTCCTTCACCTTATCCTCTCGAACCGCGTTGCGAGTATTGTAGAGATATGCCTCCAACTGATTCTTGGCATCAACACGCTCCATACGAACCTTGTCTTCTGCCGCATGCTTCTCCGCCTCCTGTACCAAACGCTCGATGTCTTCCTTGCTCAAACGACCCTTGTCATTGGTAATGGTAATTTTGTTCGATTTACCTGTCGACTTCTCCGCAGCGGATACATTCAGAATACCGTTCGCATCCACATCAAATGACACCTCAATCTGAGGAACACCGCGAGGCATAGGAGGAATGCCCTCTAGCTTGAAATCACCGAGACGATTGCAATCACGAGTGAACTGACGCTCACCCTCGTACACCTGAATCAACACACCTGGCTGATTATCGGCATAGGTCGAGAACGTCTGTGATTTCTTGCAAGGGACCGTCGTGTTGCGCTTAATCAACGGAGTCATGACACCGCCCGCGGTCTCCAGACCAAGAGACAGAGGCGCAACATCCAACAAAATCAAATCCGAAGTGCGATCGGTAGTATGCTTGCCCGCCGTCAAAATGTGCGCCTGGACCGCCGCGCCATATGCAACGGCCTCATCGGGATGTACCGAATCATTCAGCTTCTTACCATTGAAAAAGTTGCTGACGAGTTCACGGATCTTGGGAATGCGTGTCGAGCCACCCACCATGACAATCTCATGAATGTCTGTCTTGGACATATCCGCATCGCGCAGAACCTGCTCCAACGGCGCAATCGTGCGACGAAAGATAGCATCACAAGTCGACTCAAAACGGGCACGAGTGATCACCAGATTCAGATCTAGACCGTTCGCCAAACCGTCCACTTCAATGGTCGCCTGAGTCGAGCTACTCAGGGATCGCTTGGCACGCTCACATGCGGTTCGCAAACGACGTAGGGCGCGTGTATTATCCTTCAAGGAAGTTCCCTTGTTCTTCTTCTCAAATTCCTGGACACACCAGTCGACCATCATGCAATCAATGTCCTCGCCACCAAGATGAGTATCACCCGCGGTTGCCTTCACCTCAAAGACACCGTCGTCGATGGTGATCAATGATACATCGTGAGTACCACCGCCACAGTCAAATACGATAATATTCTGTTCGCCCGTCTTTTTCTTATCCAGACCATACGCCAACGCTGCAGCGGTTGGCTCATTGATGATACGAAGTACATTCAGACCCGCAATGGTACCTGCGTCCTTTGTCGCCTGACGCTGAGAATCATTAAAATAGGCGGGAACGGTGATGACCGCATCCTTCACCTCTGAGCCCAGATAGGCCTCTGCCGTCTGCTTCATCTTGGTAAGAACCATCGCGGAAATCTCTTCAGGCAAGAACAACTTTTGCTCTCCCTTGAACTCCACACCAATTCGTGGCTTGTTATCAGAACCCGCCGCAACGGTGAATGGCCACAGAGCGCGATCCTTTTGAACCACTTGATCGTCGAATTTACGACCAATGAGACGCTTGGCGTCAAACACGGTGTTATTTGGATTGGACGAAATCTGATTCTTGGCGGCATCTCCAATGAGACGCTCTGTGTCAGTAAAGGCGACATAGGAGGGAGTCGTGCGATTTCCATGTTCGTTTGCAATCACTTCGACACGGTCATTTTGGTAAACAGCCACGCAGCTGGTAGTCGTTCCCAAATCAATTCCAATGGCATATGAAGTCATTTCTGATATAGTACATGGGTGTAATTCTTAAGTTCTTTTATGAGATCCTATCAGGTTTCATAACATAACTAAAAAAATGTGAAACATTATACAACCGCGCGACCCTTATTTTCCTTCCAATCCTTCTCATTTCGATCGACCTTCTCATTTCGATCCACTACCGATTGTAGAACATAGGATGTCATTCCTACCTGCTTCATTTCATAGAGGAGAGAATTGGTATCCTTTGGAAAGCAAGTTCCACCATACCCCCTCTTTCCATCGTGACCTGGAACAAAGCTGTGCGATGAACCGATACGATCATCTAGTGTCGCTGCATGACGAACTGCCTCATACTCGATTCCCTGTGCTCGACAGAATTCCTCCATTTCATTGCAAAAAGATACCTTCGTCGACAAATAACAATTCCGAAAATACTTGATCATTTCTGCCTCCTTGTTTGTTCGAAAAACTACATGGCTTGATTTGATAAGATCTTCTTCTACCGCGTAGTGAAACATTTTTTGGATGGTATGTTTGAATCGCTCTTCGTGCTCGTTGGATAATGAACCCACGATCCAATGTTTACAATCGATCACATCTTGAATGTAGTTCTTTTCGGTCAGAAATTCGGGCATGAAATAACAACCGAGACGATCGCATGTTCCAGGAGGAACCGTCGAACGAACCACAATAAATGTTTTGGAAGAATCGATGATTTTCTGCAGGTCTTGCACTACCGATTCCACGAGAGAGAGGTGGCATTTTCCAGAGGATTCCATTGGAGTGGGAACGCACACAAAAATCACTTCACATTTGCTCATATCAGAAAGCGTGGTTCCAAGAGGAATGCAACCTTCAGGGCGAATGTCATACACTAAGGTACGAAGATTCCATCCACTAAATTGTTGAGTTGCTTTACCAACATATCCGTTTCCAATGATTCCGATGTTCATTATCTAGTATGAAGAAAGTCGTATTTAAGCCATGGATTGATCCATCGAATCTGACAGTTGCTTTGTATACGCATCTTGGTTATTTCGAAGAAGAAATGCGATCCGTTGCCATGGTTGTCGTTGAACATAATCAAATACATCATTCATGGTAATGGATTTTTTACGAGACAAATACATTCCATGAAGAGCATACAAATGAGGATGAAACATTCGATCAATTTCCTGAATGGGTGTCGATCGACGAACGTGCACGTCCATGTAGAGCCCATGTAGATATTGGATCATATGATTCAAAAATTGCGTATAGAATTGAATAATGGTTTGATCCTCTGGATAATATTGCATATAGTACAAAATCAAATTATTCTGATACAATGGAACAAACCGATCCAGTACATGGGCGGCATTTCCACGAAGATTCTTTACCATGGAATATTTATTGGATCGAAATCTCCAACGATTTCCTTCCTTGTCTTTGATAACAATACCCTGAAAATGCCACGGCTGTTCTTCTAGAATGGTTTGAATCCATGTTTGAAGATAGGTTATCTTTTCATCCGCTCCACCGATGGGAATGGAGCGAAGATTGTCTCGAGACTGAAAGGTTGAATGATTCTCTTCAAATTGAACGGATCCATCTTCATACACAATCGTCTTATGAATTAAAAATGCCCGATTTTCGGCTATGGGGCTAACAATACGATGTTCCTTATGTTGAACCAAAAAGCTATATCCACATGCAATTTCCTTCTTTTCCGGATCAGGACGGTCCCACTGCTGAGATTCATCTTGAATAAAAGATTCCAATGACTCATCTGTATTTTTGATACAAGCTGTATGAGCTTCCATAAACAACTCTCGAAAGGATTTGGATGAATAGAACTGTCCGGATGCGTTCAGCTTAGAACGACTGCAAATGTGCAATGCATTGTCTCCCACGGTGGTATAACAATTAATCATAAATCCATCCAAAAGTTCTTGACATACCATTCCTGCATCAATGGCCTGCTGTGTAGTTTGAACGGGTAGATCCGCGCTCATTGCTTTGGGAGGGGCAATGCAAAGTGGACGATTAGTTTCCGTATCCCATACAACCGAACGAAACCAGCGACTATGAGGTAAATTCATATTGGATACTCCCTTTTCATATCGAATCATGCATCGCCCTGATTGGTCATAATCTACTACACGAAAGGATCCACCCTCTTCCGATTCCAAAAAAGCCTCCAATGTACTCCATGTTGGGTATTGAGTAATCAACTCTGAAAACGTATGATTACGATACGAAAATGACATGATTACGCTATTATCATGACATTCTATTTCTTTATATTGGAGTGTTTTTATCGTTCGATAGAATCTCTAGTAAAAGATAGGGAAGATGGAGGAGCCACTACAAGCCGATGAAATACAAGAACTCCCTATCCATGTATCAGCCACGGAGCCAGTAGAAATGGAGCGTGTACCGAGCGAGGAAGAAGTCGCTGCGGAAATGGCGCGTCCTTCATCGGTACAAATCTCCCCGACGGAACCCTCTTCGGAAGAGGAGGATCCTATGGCATTTATTATTGAATTGGGAGATTACGTAGTCATTGAGACAACCACATATGGAAGAATTGAAGGTACGGTATATTATCGAAGTCTAGAACGAATCAGTATCAAGCCGGCGGGTGTATCTCACTACCTCCATCATTTCAAGGTAGAACAAACGGATGAAGGGGAAATGTACGATGAAGCCGATGGAGTCATTGATACCTTCATCATTGATAAACGCAAACAATCCACGTTTGTGGAGCAACAGAACTTTCGCGTAGGTCAAATGGTAGATACCTTTACTTCCGACCGCGAACCCTATCGAACCTTTAAAATTATCGATGTATCGACAGAGGATGATTCAATCAAACTGGAAGATCCAGAAGATACAGAACATCCCATCGATCTTATTTTTAACGGTATTGGCATTGAATCGGATGAACCGATTGCCATTATTCGAATTCGACCTTCTCTTCCTGTAGAAGAATTCTCATCAGAAGTTCTGGAAGACATCCCATTGGAAGGAGAAGACGTGGAAGAGGTTATGGAAGAAATTCCTCTTGGGATTAAGGAAATCGGCGTGATTGAAATTACTCCTCCTAAAATCTTTAAAGAGGCTGCAAGTTATGAACAGCGCATTCCAGACGATCTTCAACGAATTGATGCAATCAATGATTTTCTTTCAGGATTGGACCCAGTTGTTCAAAAAGATCCACGAACCCTGCGCACCATTCGTATTTTAGTGGAAACCTTATTTTATTTGAAGCAGGGAACCATCTCTTATCGAAAGGACGGATCCATACAAGGCCCTCAATCCGTGTCTGTCTCTTTTCTTTCTGATTTGATTAAACGTTCTCATGTTCCTATGGGTCGTCCTGTTCTCATGGTTTCGAAGAAAGAGTATTCCATGAGTGAAGAATTGGACATGCTAGAAAAGCCAGATGAAAGCGAACAACGTGTAGACGGAGATAAAGTATATTTCGAGAAATTCGAGGATGAATTGATACAGATGAATGCATATACTAGTAAGGTTGTTTCAACATCGTCTAGTAAAGGCTCATCGGTTGCGGAATGGAAAGACCAACAGGATTTCATTCAACGATTTTTGAATCCATGGAGATCGACCAGTGAATCCACGTGGAAAGCATTGGAAGATTCCGATTTTTTCCGAATGAGTCCCCCATTGACTCAGCAAGTAGGAAATGGAATCCATGAACTTCAATCGGTTGTTCCAGGATATGTCGCCAGCCACATGGAAGGTCTCAATCTGGTATTCGATCGAGTTTCCTTGGCCATGGAGCGAGCCCTCGGACCAACCTATCGTAAAGGAAAAGACCGCTCGAAACAAATCTTGGTAGGAGAAGATGGTGCTCGGCTACTTTCTTATATTATGTTTCCTGCCCGTCTAGCAAATCATTTAGGACGCACTCGTTCCAGACAATTGGCAGTAGACAGTTATCGAAGCCAACTCCCTCTCAAAACTATGAAGATGATCATTGAGGAAATGGGAGAACCCAAGGAAAACGGAACATCAAATGATGCTCTACTTCTTTCAAGCGATGATGTGGGTGAAATTTCCATCGCCGATTATGTGTCTGGAATGACCATTCCATCTCTAGGATTTGGGGATGCCATGGATGCCCTTGATCAATATGGTATGGAAGATTTAGAGCTGAACTCGGATCTAAGCGATGCGCTTCATCAAAAGATTGAAAAATATCAAGAACAGTTGATCTCGGCTCTGGCTTCCTTTCGTGAAATCCTTTCATCTAAGGAACCACAGGATCCCAAACCGAATCCGATGCTTCCCAATCCAGAGTTCTTCAATATCATTTTGAATGAGCCCATGTTGCGTTCAGAATTGGAGGAGTATAAGCGTGTCAATCCCTCGTTGGCCACTTCAGACATTGGACAAGTTAGTCATTTGATGAAACATGTCTCTAACTATTTTCAGGTTGCCGCTGGACAAAATAAAGTATTGGTGGGAACTGCATTCTTGCAAGCAGGATTAACTGAATATTTGAAGCAATTGAAAATTGCAAACCTGATTCGATACAACCAAACCCATGCAGGAGAGCGTCCGAAAAAGAACATGTGCAAACATGTCGCAGATCTGGTCAGTGTTCGAAAGATTCATGACGATAGTGAGCGATTTCGTGAACTAACCCAATTTGTTAAACGGTATCAGGGTGTTCGTACAAGCAATTGGACAGATTGCCGTGTATGCAAGGAACATTTGATCTGCATTCACGAACGTCTTCAACTTCAAGCCTACTTGAATCCAAAAGAAAAAGAGACGATCGAAAAGCAGATTATTCTTACTTGCTCAGGTGGTCAATTTCAAGGAAAATACATTTGCAGAAATTGTGGTCAGACCCTTCGTGATTTAGATTTTGATAATAATTTGGAGTTTGATGATGATGGTAAACCAAAATCGGGTCGTTCCGTGGTAGTAGATGACGATGCGGTTCTCGAGGAAAAACTTAACTTATTGGTAAGTGTTCCAATTGAACCATCGCAGAAACAAGAACTTGAACTTACACAAGATGAAGTGAAATGCTATCATGTGATTCGTGAATTGGCAGAGCGTGTAGGTGTACAACTGGAGAATGAAGGCTATCGTACCGTCATTGACGATGTTATGCGATTTATGAATCAACTCTCTACACGTGAAGAATATGGAACAAAGAAGAAGATTGCATACGAGGTATTTGTGGTACGATTCCTCATTACATCTTGTGCCGCCTTTTTATTGGTAGAGATCCAAACTAAAATTCCATCGTATGTCATTCGATACACATTGATGGGATGCAATAATCCTGGATTTGATGGTTATCCTTTGGAGAAGGAAAAGAAGAACATGCAGGGAGTGGAGTACATGGCCTGTGCCATTTCTTCGATTATGAGAAAGGAGTCTCCATGGGGAAATACAGGATTTCAATCGGAGCCCGATGACATCAAGCGTATGAAAGGAATTGTGGCATACATTGATAATATTCTATCCATGTCAGAACATAATGCAGTCATTCAAGGAAGACTATCCATGAAACGACGCTACTTGCTAGATGTATTTGGAAAATCAGCCGATGACCAGAGTGGATATTCAAAGGAATCGATCATGCCTACCTTTCTACCAGAGCAGGTTATCCTTACTCCAGAGGAAGCGGCCAAACAGGTCATCCATAAAGAGGTGATGGAAGCGATGGGAAGCAGTGGTCGTGCAGCGTTGATGAAATTGTGGATTCGTCAGGCACATTTGGTAGCCAAGACATCGGCCAAGTTAGTGAAGGGATCTCCTCTTTCGGAAACAACGTGTTGTACCGCTCCCGTTTCGACACCAGGTATCTTTTGGAAAGAACAAGAAAACTTTCCTGAAATGCAACCAAGACAATTGACTCCCAATCAACAAGGATCTTTCCTTCTGACCGACTTTCGTCCTCGTGATGCAAGCGTGGGTGTGATTGAGCCAAATAAGGATTTGTATTATCGCCTGTTTTTGAAGTGTTGTTTTACGGGTCCACGAGTTGGACATCTTCATGAACCAGGTCTTACTCATCGATGTACGTGGTGTGGATTTCAATTTCCAGGTCATCCAAAGGTCATTGATACCAACACAGAAGGTCGTGGTGCACTTTCTGAAGTCAAGACCACCACAGAAGAGTTTAATAAGTTGTTGGATCGCATTCATGAAGTGAACCGTGTTGAACCAATTAAGAAAAAGGAAATTTCTTCCTTGAATGATCTAATGGAACAATTTGGTTCTGTTTCACCCCCACCCTTTCCAGAATGGAAGGATGTCATTGCTCATACTACCGAGGAGTTCATGAAACTACCCCATGACGCAGGTAGAGATGATATTGCCATTGCGGCAGGACGTATTTCCACCATATCGGGAGAGGCGGAAGCGATGATTTTTCAACGTAGAACCATGGCGGCCTTTCGAACTCTCATCCAAGAACAAATTACAGAACTTTCTTGGAATGATTTCTTCAATGTTCTTCAGAATTACTTCATTATTCCGATTCAACGATTCTTGGCCGAATTTAATCCAAAAGGATTTGCCATTACCATTGAAATGAAGAAGGAACTTTCGGAGACCCACACGTCGCAAGATCTTCAACCCATTCTCGATCGTGAATTAGAATTTATCAAGGCGAAATCCGCGGAACGAAAGAGTGAAAAATTAGAATTCGCACGAACCAAATTAGCTTATTGCTTGAAGCAATGGAGTGCCTTGTTGCCCTACAAGAACAGGATTCGTCCGATTGTGGTTCCAGGAAAGGAAAAGGCGCTCTTTTACATTCAGAAAGCCATGTTTTATGGCCCTCTTGCTTCTCTTCTTGATTCGGGAGAAGTGGTGGCGGGACTCAAGCAGGGGCGTAAATCAGCAATGGCAGCGGTCAGTGATCCGTCGGCCTCCTTTATTTTGGAAGTCATCACCTCTTTCTTGATGAAATATGGAAAAGAAAAAATGTCATATGATGAAAAGGAGATTAAAAATATGATTGCTATTCGTGATGAAAAAGAACGAGTAAATGTCGTTGCAGAATTTAATAAGTTATCGGATGAAGAACGTGCATTAGAATTACAAAACAAGAGACTTGGAATAGGAAAATGGGCAGTTGGTGGAACGAAATTGATTTATGCCTATGATAAGGACTATTATGATAAGGAACGTGAAAAACGCCTCGCAGCCGGCATTGTTGATTTTCCCGGATCAGCCAACGGCGAACTCGGTATGCCTCAAGGCAGAGAGTTGGATGATATAGGTCTTCGAGAGTATGGCGATGAAGAATACGAACAAGAGGGAGGTTATGATCAGAATCAGCATGCAGATGATGATGCTGAGTAATGATACAATTTTTCTATGTAGAACAATAAGGAATGTCCCTTCTCATCTATTCGGGATTGCTCTACCTACTGGGAATTTCCATCGTTCTGGCACTGAAGCCTGAGCTGATGTTCTCTACGGATGGGTCGTGGAAGGAATTTGGATTAGGGAGATCCAAGAAAAAGTATACCTGGATGCCATTCTGGTTATTTGCCATTATGTGGGCCATTTTATCGTATTTAATCATTTTAGTGATCGCAAGTGCAACTGGTTTGGGCGGAGTATCAAATACTGCTGACATAACCGTGAAACAAAACGTCATTGAACCTGAAAATGTCTCTCAAAAGGCATTATCGACTCCCTATCCAAAGAAGAAACCTCATTCACATCAAGACATGAAGAAAGGATATTATATATTGGATGAGGCCCAAACACAAATCAAAGGTGTACCCACCTATATGTATTTGGGTCCAGAAACTCCGAACCTCGTTTATCATGAATCGCCTATGGAAGGAGATGAGCATTAACACGCTGTTCCCTTCGCTGTACCGGTTACCATACCAAATAATAAGCCAAAAAAGGCATAAAAACCATAACACCACCCGGAAACGATTGGAAACTTATCTTCAACCGCTTTTAGGGTTCGTTGTGGTACACAGCATGGCGCAGCATTTTTAGCATTTTTAGCATTATTGGGGTTCGGTGGAGGTGTATCGTCGATATACATCGGGGCAACAACGGATGCAATGGGTATACGGCAGACATCGATCCACGAAATGCCTAATGCAATCCACACCGCGACTAATGTATACAATGATCCCAATAATGCATTCATTGCATTGACATGATCGCAATTTTGATAACTGAGATGGATTCCAAATGAAGACATCATTGCCAAAAATGGGATGCCTAACCATAATATAATCGAAAAATTACTACTCGCTGAATCTACGGATCGAAATAGCAAGATAATCATCATGACAATAAAGATGCCTGTAGGAACGGCAAGGGTCAAGATATCCATATCCGGTTGACTAATTAGTTTCAGAAATTATTTGGTACAATCTTTTCATGATTCCGCGGTATCAATGAGTCCAAATTAGGTAGGTAAAGTAGAGAATGTCGGATGGACTAAAAAAATTCTATGCTGGGCGAGAGAAACATGGCAAAGATCGATTTGATTATGATGCCGATGGAAACCTGGTAGAACGCAATAAACAGGGTATCGTCGTTAAAACAATTACCCTTCCTGTTTATCGTCCCACGACATTGGATGAAATCAAAGAGATGGATCAAACCCGAAACCGGGCCATGAAGGAAGCCATTGAGACATTTGATCGTGCCCGAATGGCATTATCAGAAGAATTGCAAAAAGGTGAATTTCGTGATCTAACGCGCGTTCTTGCATTGAATGAAGAAGTGGCCACCGCCGACATTCGTCTTCAAATGGTGCGATTTCCACAACGTACATTTGATCGGGAAGAACTTCAAATTCGTAAGATTGATTTTACCCAACCAAATGAAACACGTAAATTCCCTTATCCAACACTTATTCTTCGAACGAACCCATATCTAATAACGGAACAATACGTTCGTGTTGGTGAACCGGTAGAAAAACCATTGATCAGTGTGGAAGAGGCACGATCGGAACAAGTCGTGTTGTTTGGTGATGCCTCCAATGTCGATTATGGATTTTTGTCGCTGGATTGGGAGATTGCCCTGGACATTCAGTCGGCGGTAGATGGAAAATCAACCGTGTATCAGTCTGCTACACAGGCAATCTTGGGAGAATTGGCCAAATTCTTTCAGGATCAAGAACATTTGGAAAAGATCATGATGGCGGCAACGCCGGATGATATACAATACACGGTGGACGAAGTTCCAGGAAATCGTGATGAAAATGAAGTACGATGGAAGGACCAATATCAGCGATTATTATATGAAGTCAATCTTAAGAAATTTACGCAGTATCCTGAACTGGCTCTTCGATTATTACAAACGGGTCAAATGAGATTAGGTGCGTATAAACCAAAGGACAATCTAATTGGAATTGGATTGTCATCCGATGATGCAAGAGCAAAGAATCCCGCCATGTGGTCTGGTCAAAATCAATTGGGTGTGGTCTTGATGCGCATTCGTGATGCTCTTCGTGAACAACAAGAACAGCAGGCAAAAGCACAACAAGCCCAAGCACAGCCTGTTAAGAAATCCAGTCGAAAACCACGTCGTGCACCGGCATCCTTAGATGCAGCACAACCGCAAGATTCAACCGCATCCGCAGATGCACAAGCCGTGGTAGAGCCTATCGCATCAAAGAATACCGTACCCGTAGAGCAGAATGCAGCAACCGCTCCTCTTGCCGTACCACCTTCCTCTGTTGCAAATATGATTTCATCGCAAGCATCGCAGGCACCGCAAGCAACAAGAACAATCCGTCGCAGACCTCAGATTGGTTCAATCGAGTAATTATTTACTAAGAGGAAAGTCCTTCATCTTTGATTCATGCTTGTCGCAATCCACCTTATTGGCACGATAACGATAGCAGATGCCATTCTTGTCTTTATATATGGTTTTATCCGCAGTGGCAGGATTGGGATATTTGTATACCACGCTTTGTTCGGGTTTTACAAAAATAACAGCAATGATACCAATCACAATACCGATAAGTAAAGGAACTAATTTAATGTGTTTGATCATCTTTATTTAGGTCCAAGAAAATATAATGATGAAACAGGAATCATGAATCTGTCGAAATTATTACATGATGATAATTTTAATGTGTTTTTTAGTCTTGTGTTGGGTATCGGATTAATGTGTTTGTTTCGACCCATTTGCACGGGAAAGGATTGTACGGTTAGCAAGCCCCCCTCTGAAAAGGATTTTGAGAAGTATGTGTATCGTCTAGGCGGTTCGTGTTATGAATTTAAAACGGAAGTCATCGAATGCCCCACATCCGGTGCGATTGAAGCCTTTCAAAGCCATGAGAACGGAAGCCAGTTTTCGAGTCGTCGAACCCCCATTCAAAAGTGCGATTCGTTCTGATAAAGGAATTCTCACAAAATCAGAGAAATGGCAACGGCAGGTACGTTATTAAGTGATCTCGATAGTAAGACTCCGGTACTTAGTAATAAGGATGATGATCTAGTTAATAAGATCTTGGCCGATATGAATCTTCCTAGTCCTTCAAATCCCATTATGAATTCGCCACCTCCTTCCGGTAATGGTGCGAGAATGATTAGTGCACCCAATCCAAACAGTACTTATCCTATGTCATCTGATCCAGCAACGGCTACGGCACACATGATTGGCAAGGAATATCCAACCACGGCGGATTTTGCAAATCTAATGCATGCACCCAGTTATTCACATGGTGGTTCAATGTATGCTCAGGTCTCCCCCCACATGGTCGCTCCTCAACCCACATTGGTAGAACCGGCTCATGTCAACATGTATGGCGAACTTCTTTCTCAAGCCAAACAACCCCTTCTTGTTGCAATCATTATCTTTTTAGTGAGTCTTCCTATTATCAATGTGTTAATTGGTCATTATCTTCCATCATTGCTGCGTCTTGGTGGAGATTTAACTACGGTAGGATTGGTGGTGAAATCATTAGTAGGTGGTTTCTTATTTTGGTTTATTCAAAAGATATTGGTTCCGCTCATGTCGTAGAAAAAAGTTTCCTAATCCGCATATAGAGAATGCACTTCAACGACACCACTCATAAGATTTCTTTGGCCGTGCTGGGCATAACCGTGTTGTATATCTTGGCATATTCCGGTTTAACAGGTCTATTACTATCCTCTGCGGTGGCATTGATTGCTGCGGCGTTTATTGATCCATTGGAACTTGTGGTTGCCCTCACTGTCATTTTTGTATTATTTTACACACTCTATTTGAAGAAGATTTTGAAGAGCATGGAACCCTTTCAAGATGGAGGAAAGGTCATTGTAGATCGATTGGCGGGAATAGAGAGCAAGTATCATCAGGCCCCACAGGCATTGAAGAATCCTCGTAAGGAGCCAGCGGGTGTCTATGATCCAGCGATTGAAGGATTTGAAGATGTTCAACCCCAGGTGTCAAAGGATGGAGAATCTGCGGATAGTTCTTCGGCGCCCACCCAGGCCACTCAGGATCAAGTGGATCCCGATCACGTTCAGGCCGTTTCGAGTTCGATTGATGCAAAAGATGTGGAGAAAGATGAGATCAAATCCGCAACAGGTGTCCTATTCAAGAATGGTCAAATGCCATCCGAACATGCCGATGGACCCAAGTTGGATGCAGGAAAGACCATTATGAAGGCAATGGAGTCATTTGATTCGGATACGGTATCCAATATGACTACGGATACAAAGAAACTTCTTGAAACACAAAAACAACTGATGGGTATGCTCACTCAAATGCGCCCCGTTCTTGCCGATGGAAAGGAACTCCTTCAAACCTTCTCAGGTATGTTTGGAAACAGCAATGGTGGTGGTAGCGGAATGCCATTTAAATTATCATTGTAAAGAGCGATCTCTATTTTATATTATCAAATCGATTTGTATCACAACTCGATTGGTGTATATTCCTGTGTTACCATAGATTATGGCGCGCTGTCCACCAGGAGTATTTTGTTTATCAGACGGTTTAGGAACCGTTCTTCTCGTTGTATTTGTCATCCTGATTGTTGCCCTTCTTGGTGCGATTTTCTATCGTCTATCTTCCCCACTTACGACTCCTATTATGATTTCCTCTCCACCCGCTCAACAGGCTGCGTCCACTACGATTATTAACAAAGGAGGCGATTCCCGTTATGATCGTGCTCCTCAACCGTTGCGTGATTGGATGGCACCTCCTGAATTTCCACCTCGAGGTGGACTTACCTCTCTTCCTATCAACATTCCGACACAAGGTCTTCCTGAATCCTTTCAGTCGGTTGGAATTATCAATGTAGGAGATCAAGTTCTACCATTATACGGAAGAAGAACCGCAGGAGGAAGCGATCGTTGGAACTATTATACAAGAACGGATACCTATAATCCTGTTCCTGTTCCTGTTCAATTTCAACGCCGTGATTGCATGGATGACGTGGGTTGCCAAGAGATTATGTCAGGGGAAGATGTAAAGATCGATGCTCTTCGAAAGGAGGGAAAGACAAATATTTATCGATTTGATGGTCCCAAATATATTCCAGGAATCATATAGAAATGAAAACAGGACATGCTCTGATTCTTTTAACAGTTGTGGTCATCATTGGAATTGTATATATGGTACAAATTCGATCAGGTTTATTTTCGACTCTTCCTTCTTTGGAGATTCAGCCAGAAGAGGCCAAATTCAAACGGTTCGGTCTCATCATTGATGTTCGTACACCCAAAGAACGTGAAGAACTAGGATTTTATCCCAATTCCATTCCGATTGCCATTCAGGATTTACTAAAGGAGATTCCAGAGTTGATTGGATCAGGTCTTTCTAGTAAAAATACGTCGATTCTGGTGTATGATAATGGAGATCGTCGTGCACATATCGCGGCAGAAATGCTGTATGATATGGGATATCATAAGGTACATTATCTTTCCAGTTCGTATGATCGCATGCTACCAGGTCGCTCGTAATCTTCTACCTTTTTTCTAGAGACAGGCAGATGTTTTGCCCATCGGATGTATCTACGGGCTTGGTTCAAATTGTAGGACCGATCCAACAAACGGATCTTACTAGTATTACGGTAGCCGACGCTCCTGTATCCATCTCGTTTGGGTCTTCCATCCCAAGTATGGATGGAAATCATATTCACGTCGATTCTTCTACCACTCAGACGACATCTCGCTATAAAGGTAAAACGTTTACATTGATGGATATTCAGATTTGTACCGTAGCACACAAAGGATATCATCTTCCAGGAATGACCGATGAACCGATTGCAGAAATGATATTATCGTTTGTTCCCTCTTCCACTCCGTCCGATCGAGCGGAATATTCGGGTATGTTGATGTGTTTTCCAATTTATGTATCGGGGCCGAATCATCATGATTCTTATCTGATGTATGCGATTTCTCCACAAGCAACGACGACCCCACCCTCTCTCAGCACCGTTTTTTATGATACTCCATCGGATTCGACACAGACCTCTCTGGCCTACAAAACATGTTTTGAAACGATCGATTCAAAAGGAGAGGCGGATTCAAAAAGTCTGTATGTTATTGTTTTCCCTCATGGAATATGCAATACTTCACTTACTTTATTGGGATCATCCCTTCCTTCCTATAAGGTTCCCATTCCGATTCGAGGAACGGGTGCTACGGTGTTAAGATATCGTTTCGATGATGAAGGAAATAAAACATCTACGGCTAATTCGGATGAGGGTGTATTATACACCACACAATTGTCGAGTTGTTCCGATGAATTTAAAAAACGTATCGAACATTTTACCATTCCACCTGGTCTTCCTTCCTCCTCAAAATTGTCCTCCAAGACATCTAAACCTCTCTATAAACCTGCCCAGTATAAATGTGTTCCTTTCGATCAATTACGCGACATGTCAGGGGAATATGTTAAATTGGGAAGCAAAAACATGGAGCAGATCATGAATGAACAACAACAAGCAAAACAAGCACAGGATAAAGAAACAGCCTCTTCTTCCTCTACGGATTCAGATTCTACGGATCTTGCATTGGAAATTATTGGAACAGGTATTGGAATTGTTGTTATTTCTGCAATTGCATATCAAATCTGGAAATTGAATAATGAATGATTAGATTAGGAATATGGTGGAACTATGGTTTCTTTTGATTAGCATCGCCATGTTATGCATTTTTATTTATTGGAGTCAACATGATCCAGTTGAATCGTTTGAAAATTCTACATCATTGGAGGTATGTCCTTCTGGATACAAATCATTTTATCAATCAAACGGATCCATTCTTTGTTGCGACGGAGAAATTGTAGCCAATCAGTGTATGGGCAGTCATCCCTGTACCCTATCAGGAGCTGGAACACCGGATCTTCCCAATTGTTCGGCGGTCATACAAAATGATTATCAAGAAAAAGGATCTCAATGTCCTATCTCTATGCCGTCGTATTTTGAAGATCGATCCGCCAAGAAGAAAGGGTGCACAAAAGGAGATCTTAATTCAACTCTAACAGGCCCCAAACAAGCGACGCAACCTACATGTATGATTTACCCAACGATGGAGCAAAATACAAATGAAAAAGATAGTTGTTCAAACCAAAAAGAAATGGATGAATTTCCTTGCTTTGGATTGAACTGTACGAAGGAATTGGTTCGTGTCGCTCCAAATCAACCGATTAAGATTTCTGTTGGATTTACCGATTCTTCAGGAATGCATCACGTTGCGTATACTCGTGCATCGATGGAACGCTTTTTGAATGTTTCCAACCCTAAATGGAGAGATCAAGGAATTGACCTTTCCAAGAATATTAATGTGGCAGAAGTCGCAAAAGCATTATATGTAGATAAAACCCTGTCGCAAGACGATGTACAAATCTGATGATTACATCTTATATTTTCCCCATACCATTCCTCTTCCGACGGCATATACTTCGGAAGAGTCATGAGAAATCGTTCCATGTAGAGCAGCTTCTGCCCATGCCTTTGATGGCCCAATTGACCATTCTTGTTGCAAATGAATATGAAACAGAACATCGTCCATGGCAACCACCGTTTGAGCGTGAGCGAGAGATTTACAGTTCATAATGTCGGCCATGGCGATTTCATACGTATGACCCCCATCAATAAAAATGAGATCAAATCGTGCATCAGGATGGGATCGAATATACTCGGGAATGGTTTGTGTGCTATCTCCTAAGATCAAGGTATGACGCCCTGGAAATTTACGATCGATGTATTCTTTGGCATGGGGAACACTCTCACGTACGTTTAGATCAAAACTGACCACATTGGCAAGAGAAGAAGACAGAAAAGTGTGCGCGGAATGTCCTGCGTTAAATCCAATTTCTAATATATTTTTATATTCGATATTGGAACATAGTTGTTGTAAGCGTTCGGTTTGTTTGGAAAGATCGCCTGAATTTCCTTCATAATCCTTTACTTGATTCTTTTCAAGATAGGCGGATAGGCTCATTCTATCATATAGATAATATGGAACTTTATATTACTATATTTCGTAATTAAGCAACGGTTTCGACTCCATCTAGATGACCCAATCCTAGTTCTTCATATAGATGCTGGGAGGCAGAAGGAGATCCATCACGATATACCGTGGAAAGAACCGTTTTTTGGTTGATGCTAGAATCAACCGGTTCAAATTCATCGGATGCAGATGAACTGCTGGGGCTGTATTCTACTTCAAAGTCGTCCGCGGAATCAAAGGGTGCAACAGGAACATTTGTTTGGGGAAGAGAGGCTTGTTGAACCGTGGCTTGGGGATGACGAGGAACTTCCATTTCGTCGAGTTTCTGTGTGGCAAGGGTAGCTTTGCGGCGATTGCGCTCCATGTAAAGGGCCGCAAACGCCATGAAACAAAAGAGCCCTGCCGTAGGACCAATATGAATGAAATAGAGTAAGGCGATCACCATGATAACACGTACCAGAAGATGGTCTAATAACAATAAAAGGGATGTGGGTAGAAAGGAGGAGGCAATAATCACCACCGCAAACAAAATGAAATAGAATAATTCGGATGAATTCATTTCCTCTGTATACTGTTCATAAATTTGACGTTCTTAGAATACCATAGACAAGAGTAGATTGAAATGTCAATTCAGGATAAAAATCGTGTTCTAACTGTGAAAGGATATGCCATCAAGAAATCTTCCTTGAGTGATATTCAAACTCATTATTTGCGTTCAGAATTGACGGTTGCACCCAAAGTGATGGACAAATTTCAAAAGATGACTCCTCATTTTCCAATTTACTATGAATCCAGTACTCGTTTCTATGTTCCGAGACATTGGGGGAAAAAACAGTTTGGCGAACCGGAAGTGGATATTGTTCCAGAAGGTCTTCCTCTCCCTTCTGCAATCTCCTTTCGAACCACCTTTCCTCCTCATGATTTTCAAATCGAAATTATGAATCTGTTTCTGGAGAAGGGTGCCAATGGATTGATTTGTGTTCCTTGTGGTTATGGAAAAACATTTATGGCATTACATTTGGCAGTTCAGATCAAGAAACGATTCTTGATTGTGGTTGACAAGGAGTTCTTGATGAATCAATGGAAATCGGAGATTGAGAACTTTATCCAAGGTGCAAGGGTAGGTATCCTTCAATCCGCAAAAGCACAAATTGAAAAGGAGAAATATGATATTACCATTTGTATGATTCAAACCATTTGTCGGCGTGAATTTCCTGATGGATTCTTTGAGGAATATGGTCTAACAATCTTTGATGAATGTCATCATTTGGGGGCAGCCTACTTTTGTCAGGCACTCAAGAAGATTCAGACGAAATTCATGCTGGGTCTCTCGGCAACACCAGATCGCGAAGATGGTCTGACGCGAGTCTTTGAGGCATTCTTGGGAGATCCAGTGTACAAGAATACACAGCGTGCACCGGATGCGGAAGCAGTAGTCAAGGCAGTATGGTTTGATTCAGAAGATCCTGCATACAAGGAGATTCCTGTGAATTGGAGAGGTGAACCGATAACGGCAAAGCTGCTGAATCAGGTGGCAGAGTGTGAAGTGCGAAATCAAAAGATAATGAAAATCTTGGAAGAATATGCGCGGGATCCAAAACGGTTTATTCTCATTCTCAGTGATCGAATTTCACAATTGGAATGGTTTGAAAAAGCACTACAATCTACCCCGTTTCGAACGGGATATTATATTGGAGGAATGAAACAATCGATTTTAGATGACAATGCGGATAAATGCCAAATCTTATTGGCAACCTATCAGATGGCATCCGAGGCCTTTTCCGTGAAGAAACTAAATACAGTTATCTTGGCTACACCAAGAAAGAATGTTCAACAGTCAACCGGTCGTATCTTTCGAGAGCGAATTGAAGAACGAAAAGTGGCTCCCCATATCATTGATGTGATTGATTCCCATGATTGTCATCTTCGAAGGTGGTTTGTTCGTCAACGATTCTATAAAGAATGCAAATATACCATTCATCATATTGATCGGCCGAAGAAAGGAAAGACAGAGGAAGAGAAAGAGGAAAATGAGGAGAAAGAAGATGAGTTCCTTATTCAATTGTAAAAATATAAATATACATAATAATGACAACCGTTTGTTCAAATGTATTTTCAAGTGATACTCTACATGACATGATGCAAAATGATCATGTTCTTTCAGCATTATATGAATTAAATCATTCAACGAAGGAAGTTGTTTCATTTACTGTTCCAATAACGGATTCGATTCGAATCTCTCTGCACAATGCGATGCATCTCGATTTATCGAATGTTGTCCATCTTCCCATGAGATGGATTAAAGGAGATACGGAGTCGCATGTGGATGTTGGTCCAGTATCTTTTGATAAAACGTATCTCGTTTATCTTAATGATAATGCAGGTGAATTCATTATAGATACACAATCTTATGCGATAACTTCTAACACTGGGTTCATTTTTAATGAAGGACTACAACATCAAACCAAGAATACAGGAACTGCACCTCGATTGCTATTAGGTCCGATGGATGCTTCAGGTAATCAAGTAGGTATTGTCTTTAGTCCACAATCTCTTAATTTTTTCCCAACACAGGCCGATGCTCAAAATATAACCAATCTGATATATCAAAATAGTGCATTTTACATTCGTAATTTGTCTCAAGATCCTGGTGGTTTTCCACAGACCTATAGCGCATGGGCAGTCGATGGAACAAATACAATTAGTGTTGGGTACAATAGTACACCTTATACATTAGGAGAGGATTTGCCAACGGATGGGTATACTGCAGGTGATGGTTTTGCACAATATTATCTCTATCCCACTTTTATAATCTATTATGGATCGGTCCATGATATTCAATATGATATTAACCAACTTTCTAATTCATCGACTTCCTATACGGTCAACACGATTAATGGAATTTCCTATTGGCTTATTCATTCTAGTAGTACAGGAACCTCTTCTCAAAATAATGTTTATGCTACAGGCGATACCTTATCGACAGGAGGAACTTACTATTTGTATCCTTCGCCCCTATTGAATTATTATGCTACACAGGCGGATGCTCTATCCAAAACGAATTCAATTGGAACTTCGGGTTATACAGTGGGCACCTTCGGCGGGTTTAATCGATGGAGAATTGCATCCAATAGTACAGGAACATCCTCTCAGAACAGCGTATATTCATCAGGCGACGACTTGAATTCAACAGGAGTATATTATCTTTACCCTAATGCACCCTGTTTTTTACAGGGAACACAAATTCTTTGCCAGATTAATGGAATCGATACCTATCAGGCGATCGAAACATTAACAAAGGGAATGTATGTAAAAACAAGCGCACACGGATACCAAAAAATCGAATTGATTGGAAAAGGAACCATTCAAAATCCTGGAAATAATACGCGCATTCAAAATCGATTATACAAGTGTTCTCCTATCAAATATCCAATTTTAAGACAAGATTTATACCTGACAGGTTGTCATTCGATTTTAGTGGATCAATTGACACAATATGAACGAATGGAAACAGTGAAACAACTAGGAAATCTGTATTTGACAGACAAAAAATATCGATTAATGGCATATATTGATGAACGTGCAGAACCATGGAGCTCAGAAGGAGAGTATACCATTTGGCATCTTGCACTGGAACATCCAGATACTCGAATGAATTATGGAATCTATGCAAATGGTTTATTGGTCGAAAGCTGTTCGATCAATTTCTTGAAGTATCATTCCAATATGAGTTTATGATCCAGTTATAATATTGTATGAGATAGATAGAAAATGGCAACCATGGTCTCCGATATATTTTCAAGTGATGATCTGACTTATTTGACACAGCACAAGTCCGTTATGACAGCACTTCAAAAGTCAAGTATTATTTCAACAGGTATGATGTCATTTATTACTCCCATAACATCATCCATTCGGTCCTCACTTGAGACACAATTAGGAATGGATCTGACCAATGTTGCAGTGCTTCCGATGCGATGGATCAAGGGTGATATTGCGTCGCACGTTGATATTGGAATAGCTCCCTTTCAAAATTCATATGTCATTTATTTACAAGATTGTCAAGGATCTCTTTTATTGGATTCTGTATCCTACACTGTTGCTGCAAATACTGGTTTTGTGGTAAAACAGGGTACGACCCATGAAACACAAAATATGGGCCTTGATGCTCGTTTAATTGTAGGTCCTATGAATGAAAGAGGTGAACCTCTTGCATAATTCCATTTTAATAAAGGATAACATGATTTAAACTCGTCGTAGGTTAGAGGAGTAATATATGAGTTCTCCGCCGATTCACTCATTACATTTTATCTATCAAGCATTGTCTCATGGTAGACAGAAAGATAAGATTGACACGATTCTCGAACCTTTACAGGCCATGATTCAATTGGCGATGCTCAGTATCTCTCCGATTGGAACCAAACTTCGCATTCAAGAAAATGTACTATACGTTCAGCCTCCTACGATCCTACAGCCGATCGCAAGATGGTATCATTCAGACAAGAAGGACGATCTTTATTTTTTGTATTCGGTTATCAAACGGTTTATTAAATGGTATAATCCCACGATAAACAAGAAAAGTCCACTCACACCTGAGCTTTATCAGCTGATAAGCCAAATGGGTGTCGATGGACTAAACAACTTATTTAAGACATATAGTTCCGCAGATTCCAATACAGTGATTCATGTGATTCAGATGTATAAAAACTTATTAGAATCAACGAATGACAAAATTTTAGTGGATGAATACATCGTCGATGTGGAGAAAAATAAGGTGAATATCGACGAAGTATTTGAACGTATTGTTGGTGTGTATGATAGCAATATTCTCCAGGTGATTTATCATACTCTTTTTTTGATTAAGCAGGAAGAAGACGAGAAGAACCAACAGCAAAACATTGATGGGCTCAACAGTATCATGCATAAATATAATCAGTCGATTAAAGAATGGATCAAAATGAATCTCATACTGTAATAGAATGTCTTGTGAAAATTATTATGGAAAGGTGTTTGCACATGTAGCAGGCGCATTAGGTATTGCTGCGATTAGTGCGGAACATTTTGACATATCCGGATTATTACGATCATCCTTTTCGATGCAGATTCTTAATATTATCCTTAACTTGGCGGTGGCATTGATCTTGTTATTTGGTGTCTTTTGGACAGAACCAGGATCGACAATCCAGTACTTTTTGTTTGCCGCGTTTGCGTTTTGGTTGGGTCAATCGATGCACGTCATGGTCTCGAATTTGGAGACACGTCAGAAACTCAAACAGGTTCTCATCTTGACGGTGGGTATCTTTTTGGGAATGATGGCAATTGGATTCTATGACAAACAGAATACGCTCGGATTCGGTTCATACTTTTTGGCATCCCTCGTCGGATTGATCCTTGCACAGATCTTTTTAATCTTCTTTTATTCAAAGGAAGCCCATTCGATTGTTTCTATGCTAGGAGTTGCATTGTTTTCATTGTTGGTGGTGTATGACACACAGGTGATTAAGAAAAATAAACAGGTATGCAATGTTCTTCTCAAGCGTGGTGTCAGACCCAATTTTCCAAAGGAGAGTCTAGGTCTCTTTTTGGACTTTATTAACCTGTTTTCGAATTTGTCGCAGCAAAGTTAAGACCCGTGTACTTTGATGTCTCCTTTTTCACAGATCTTCCATTCAATGAGAGAATCGTATACATTCTTTCGTTGATCGCCCTGTAATTGAATGACGTCTCCATATTGAGCATCCGTACTAACGTGTCCATTTGTATTGTACATTTTTTTGAGATATTTCGCAATCTTAGGAAGATCAAGATCATTGGCGATTCCGTGGATGAGTGTGAGACATTTCTTTCCATTGCGCTGTTGAACACGAATATGAACAATGTCGCGTGAATCAGTAAAGAGATCCATCTTATTTTTAAGATGGATTAAATTTATTTAGGTACGGTAGTTAGGATATGGATAAAATAAATTTTCCAATCAATTTTAATGCAATTGGATTGGATTATAAAATGACATATACCAATTTTCCACAGTCAAATAATATTCATCATTTACGACCATTATGTCAGACGGCCAGTTATGATAGCATTCAAGCTCGATCATTTGGGGGACATTCGAGTGGATCAGAACTAATACGAGGTGGCGAATTACACTTGAACGATGGAAGTCGATATCAAATTGAAAAAACATTGGCATACGGATCGTATGGAACGACTGCAATTGTACGAAATAGTGCAACAAATGAATTATTTTGTTTAAAACGTCAAACTCCACAGGATGAAGATGATGAACTGGATTGCTTTAAGGAGGCCATGATGCATCATATTTTAGATCTTCATACCAGACCATTTGAAGATTATCGAAGTGATTTGATTCCAAGATTGTACCATGTGGTTCGTTCTCAGACCGCTGGTGGACCCATTATTGTTTATTTTATTATGGATTTAATGAGCACTTCGTTATCGAATAGAATATCTGCCATTAAAACGTACCATGGTAGATTGCTCGAATTTGTGAGATGTCTCGCACATATAACGCCCACTTTACGAAAATTATATGCAAAAGGATTATATAATCATGGAGACCTTCATATGGGAAATGTCATGTATGATCAAGATTACATGACGTATAAAATAATTGATTATGGATTTTCACGTATTCAAATTGGAACGGGTGCAAGGCATCATGTATTGGTATTAAATGAAAAGAATGCGCGAAGTGATGAAAGTCGAGATCTTACGCAATTAATTGTTGCATTTGAAATGTCATATGGTATGAATGATCTACATTTTACAGAAGGTAGTTTTGAACATGCCGTACAGCAAATGATTAAAAGTGTGGTATACGATGGTCATTGTTCAGGGGTAGGTCATCACGATCATTTGTATGACTTTATTCAGCATGGGTGGAGTTCATCCTATCGGCATTTTAATACGCATACCAATGTGAATGGAACTCATAATATGATACAAATGGCACTCAATGCACTACCACGTTCTGATCGCGTATCTGCACCGCCTGCCCCTGTTTCACGCGTATCAAGTTCTGCAGTGGTTCGTACACCTCATCCTGTAAGAATTGCACCTCGTGAGCCAGAAGAGGCTGCACTACAACAGATAAATCGATTGAGTCCTGGGTGCATGTTATTGTATATTATGTTCATGTTTCTTGCATTTCGTGGAATGGTGGGAATATATTATGGTAGGGGAGGGAGAGATCCCAATGTAAATTCAATGGTAATTTCTAATTTATCCGAACCGGTTCTATCCAATCAATATTCAATCGTGCCATTTCATGCGAATCATTCCATTCAAAATAAGTTTCGTTCCAAGAATCATTCTTCTAAAACTCGAACGAATCGATCCATTTCTAAGAGAAATACAACACGTCGTCGTTTCAATCATGTTCCTCAGGTAACAATTGAAGATTTTGATAAATTATCACTTGCATCATTTTATCATTATCTTCGGTTTCATGCGTTTCCCCATGTATCACAGAAAAATAAGATGGAAATGTTGCGAAAGGCTGCGATGGTACCATTGCAACAGGCAAATGTATTTGCACAAATTGTAAAAGCGGTTCATCAAAATGATATGGATCAGATGATGGAGATTCTCCAAAAGAATAAACTAGAGTTAGGAGACGTAAAAGCATATCAGAAAGTATGGAATCATATTCTTGATGCATACTTTGAGGAGAAAGATTCACCAAATGAACTTCTTCAAACCTTATTGCATATGGGAAGTCAGTTAGATGATTTTCTTTCGCGATACCGCTCTGCAAATCAAGAAACGAAGAAGATGATGGTTATGCAAACCTGCATTACTGCAAGTGATGCTCCCGAATTAATGTTAGAATAAGACAGGAATACGCTATTATTTTCATGATGAACAACATGATGAAAATAATAAAAATCAAGCCAGATTTACTTACGATTCTTATGATTGCGCTTGGTGTTGCGCTTGGAACGCTTAGAACGCTTGGTGTTGCGCTTGCTACGTTTTCCACCGGTATGACCGCATGCTGG